>JAESFV010000046.1_pt1 | contig 276828 bp, 260 predicted proteins | sample 9269471 | NCBI WGS metagenome assembly JAESFV01 (sample SAMN14502647, study PRJNA617108) | algae metagenome | isolation source: Symplocastrum torsivum CPER-KK1 and co-occurring heterotrophs from... | place: USA: Central Plains Experimental Range, Colorado | collected 2001-01-01
GGGGCCGTCTCGGACGGCCCCGACCCTGACATATCTGGAACCCACCGTGCTTGATCTCCCCCGCCGACCCCTTCCGATGCTGCGCATCGTGGTGGTCCTCGCCACGCTGATCGTGCTCGTGATGTCGGTCGGCTGGACGTCGTCGGCGGCGCACGCCGCTGCAGACGACGACGAAGTGCGGTGGTCGGTCGTCCCCTCCGACGAGTCGGGCCCGGACGGGCGTCGAGCGGTCGAGCTCGACGTCGACCCCGGCGAGGTCGTCGAGGACCACTTCGCCGTCCGCAACATCGGAGACCGGGAAGTCGTCTTCAGCCTGACGGCGGCCGACGGCTTCTACAACCGCAACGGGCGCTTCGACATCCTCGCTGCCGATCAGACGTCCGTCGCCGCGGGCACCTGGATCTCCCTCCCCGAGACCGTGACCGTGCCGGGCGGAGAGACCGTCGTGGTGCCGTTCACGATCACGGTTCCCGATCGCGCTGAACCGGGCGATCACGCGGCCGGGATCACGGCATCCGTCCTGTCGGTCAAGGAGGCCGAAGACGGCACGAGCGTCGGGGTCGAGAGTCGCATCGGGTTCCGTGTCCTGACGCGTGTCTCAGGTGAGATCACTCCCTCCGCCGCGCTCGTCGCCCTCTCCGGCGACTACACCACATCGTGGAATCCCCTCCGGCCGGGACGACAGGCCGTCACGTTCGACGTCGTCAACGAGGGCAACACCCGGCTGCTCGCGGAAGGCACGGTGTCGGCCGGCGGCCGGACCGTCGCCTTCCCCGCCGAGGGCGAATCCCCCCAAGAACTCCTTCCCGGCGACACCCGCACGATCAGCGTCGCGATCGACGACGTGTGGCCTCTCTTCCTCGTGCCGACCGCGGTCACCCTCACGCCGACCGTCCTGACGATGACGGATGCGACGGAGACCCTCGCGCCGGTCACGGCCGACGTCCTCGTGTGGGCCGTTCCGTGGCCGCAGCTCATCCTGCTCGTCGGCATCCTGCTCATCGTCGGAGCGATCCTGTGGGGGCGGTTGCGGTCGCGACGTCGCCTCACGGCCCTCATCGAAGGCGTGCGCGAAGAAGCGCGTCGCGAGGGCCGCGAAGAGGCCCGCACGGAGACCAGCACGACGGCGAGCCCATCGTGAATCAGACGACCATGACGACCGGCATTCCGGTCGAAACCATCGACGGGTCGCCCCGCACACGCGGGGCGTACTCCCGAACGACGCCCCTTACCCTCTACGCTGTGGTCAACGATGCCCGCGTTCCGGTGATGGGGGGGCTGGCCTGCGGGCCGTCGACATCACTTCGAGGTCCGGTCGGTCGTCGCAGGATCGAGCGGGGTGACGGCAGATGACCGAGGTAAGCCGAGGCTGGCAACGGCCCAGCATTTACGACGTTGCAAAACATGCGGGCGTCTCGCACATGACCGTGTCGCGCGTGCTCAACGACCATCCCAACATCCGGGAGTCGACTCGAGAGAGGGTCCTCCTCGCGATCGACGAGATGAACTACACGCGCAGTTCGATCGCGCGTGCCCTCGCGACGCGTCGGGCCATGCGGATCGGCGTACTCGTGGACAGCCCTGTCCAGTACGGACCGAACAGCACGCTGCGCGCGCTGGAGAACGCCGCTCGCGACGTCGGATACGCGATCAGCGCCTTCTCGATCTCTGACGACGACGAATCCCAGATCGACGCCGGGGTCGTCGAACTGGTCACGCAGGGTGTGGATGCCCTGTGCGTCATCGCCCCGCGCGCGTCCTCGCTCGACATGCTGCGCCAGCAGACGACGGGACTGCCCACGATCGTCATCAAAGCGGAGCCGGATGCCACGTGGCATACGGCAGCGGTCGATCAGCGTCTCGGAGCGAAGCTCGCCGTCGATCACCTCATCGGGCTGGGACACCGCTCGATCGCGCACCTCGCCGGACCGCTCGACTGGTACGACGCGCGTGAGCGCGAGCAGGGGTGGCGCGAGGCTCTGGCCAGTGCAGGACTTCCGAGCGCCCCGGCCATCAACGGCGACTGGACGTCGGACTACGGCTACGAGTTCGGGCGTACCTTCGACTTCGGTGACGTCACGGCCGTCTTCGCGTCCAACGATCAGATGGCGCTCGGTCTCACGCACGGGCTCACGGAGCGCGGTCTGCGCGTCCCCGACGACATCAGCGTCGTCGGGTTCGACGATCTTCCGGACTCGCGTCATTTCCTTCCGCCGCTCACGACGGTGCGGCAGGACTTCGGCGCACTGGGCTCCCTCGCTCTGCAGCTCATCATCGCCGCGATCGAAGGAGAGGAAGGGGCTCAGCACGACGTGATCGCGCCCATTCTGATCCCGCGCGCGTCGACGTCGGCTCCGCGAGCCTGACCCCCGAGGGAGGGGTCCCGTGTTCGCGGTAACGGTCAAGTAACGAATTTCTCTTCAGGAGTTGCGCGAACCGATTGTTAGCGCGCACAATGGCTTGACACACCCGAGGGTGTCCCGTGAGGGGCACGCCCACTTCTCTCCAACGAAGCGCGTCGGAGAGTCTCAAGGAGGAGATCACATGGCAAACAAGAAGCGCATGCTCAGCATGATCGGCTTCGTCGGCGCGGGGGCGCTCGCCCTCGGTCTTGCCGGCTGCGCGAGCGGCGGCGACGACGCGGGCGGAGACACCGGTGGCGACACCGGCGGCGACCTCATCACGGTCGGGTTCGTCGCGGTCGGCCCCGAAGGCGGATGGCGCAACGCGAACGAGCAGGCCGTCAAGGACGCCTTCACCGAAGAGGCCGGCTACGAGCTGAAGTACGCTCCGGCCGCCAGCCCCAGCGACCAGAAGTCGCAGCTCGACGCGTTCTCGACCTTCGTCAACGACGAGGTCGACGTGATCCTGCTCACCGCGACCGAGGCATCCGGCTGGGAGGACTCGCTCGAGCTCGCCCAGGAAGCCGAGATCCCCGTCATCCTCCTCGACCGTGGCGTCGACGCGAGCGAAGACCTCTACGTGACCCGCATCGCTCCCGACAATTTCCAGGTCGCGGCGTCGGTCGGCGCGTGGGCCGTCGAGACGTTCCCCGAGGGTGCGAACTACTACGTGCTCGAGGGTGTCCCGGGTCTCTCGGTCGTCAACGAGCGCAACGAGGGCTTCGACTCCGAGGTCGCTGACGCCGCCGGCTTCAACAAGGTCGGCGCGCAGACGGCCAACTGGAAGACGGACGAGGGCAAGTCGGTCACCGAGACCGTCCTCAAGGCCAACAACAACGACATCCAGTTCATCTTCGCCCAGAACGATGAGATGGGCATCGGCGCGGCCCAGGCCGTCGAGGCTGCCGGCCTCGTCCCCGGAACCGACGTCAAGATCGCCACGATCGACGGCACCACCGGTGCCCTCGAGGCGCTCGCCGCGGGCCAGCTGAGCTTCGTCGCCCAGTACAACCCGTTCTTCGGCGACATCGCCGTCGACGTCGTCGAGAAGGCACTCGCCGGCGAGACGGTCGAATCGACCATCATCGTCGACAGCGCCACGTTCGACTCGCCCGAGGCGGGCGAGCAGGCACTGGCCGACGGCCAGGGCTTCTGAGCTCGAACAGCTTGACTGAAAGCACCACCTGACGGAGCGGGGATCGCCGCGATCGGCGATCCCCGCTTCCGTCGGCTCACACCCGATTCCGCAATACACGAGGAAGTTCGTCAGTGATGACCGAATCCCCCCCGATCGTCGAAGTCCGCGACGCATCGATCACGTTCCCCGGCGTCAAAGCACTCGACGAAGTGAACTTCCGGCTCCTCCCGGGCGAAGTCCACACCCTCATGGGTGAGAACGGTGCCGGAAAGTCGACGCTCATCAAGGCGCTCACCGGCGTCTATCAGATCGACTCCGGCGACATCTTCGTCTTCGGCGAGAAGCGCCACCTCACCGGAACCGCCTCCGCACAGGCGGCGGGCATCTCCACGGTGTATCAGGAGGTCAACCTCTGCACCAACCTCACCATCGGTGAGAACGTCATGCTCGGTCACGAAGTCCGGGGGCCGTTCGGCATCAACTGGCGCAAGACCCACGCGCAGGCGAAGGACGCCCTCTCCCGTATGGGACTCGGCCACCTCGACACGCGTGCCCCCCTCTCCTCCATCTCGATCGCTCTGCAGCAGCTCGTCGCGATCAGCCGAGCGATGGTGACCGACTCGAAGGTGCTCATCCTCGACGAGCCGACCTCGAGCCTGGATGCCGCCGAAGTCGAGGTGCTGTTCACCGTCATGCGGCGCCTGCGCGACCAGGGGGTCGCGATCCTCTTCGTCTCGCACTTCCTCGACCAGGTCTACGCGATCAGCGACCGCATCACGGTGCTGCGCAACGGCCAATTCGTCGGCGAGTACCTCAAGCGGGATCTGGATCGCACCGAGCTCATCTCCAAGATGATCGGCAAGGACTTCGAGACGCTGCGCGCTCTCGGCTCCAACCGGCAGGTCGATGTGCGCGACCGCACCGAGACGCCCGTCTACGCCGCGGACGACCTCGGTCGCAAGGGCGCGCTGGCACCGACCGACATCGAGATCCATCGCGGCGAGGTCGTCGGCTTCGCGGGTCTCCTCGGAGCCGGTCGCACGGAACTCGCGCGTCTCATCTTCGGTGCGGACAGGGCCGACTCCGGCACCGTGCGGGTCAAGGGCAAGAAGACGGGCATCACGTCGCCCGTTGCCGGCCTCGCGCAGCACATCGCGTACTCGACCGAGAACCGTCGCGACGACGGCATCATCGGCGACCTGAGCGTCCGCGAGAACATCATGCTCGCCGTCCAGGCCAAGCGCGGCTGGCTCCGCCGCGTGCCCGCGCGCGAGGTCGATCAGCTCGTCAAGACCTACATGGAGCGCTTCAGCGTCCGTCCCAACGACCCCGACCGGCCCATCCGGCTCCTGTCCGGCGGCAACCAGCAGAAGGTGCTCCTGGGTCGCTGGCTCGCGACCGAGCCCGACCTGCTGCTGCTGGACGAGCCGACGCGCGGCATCGACGTCGGAGCGAAGGCAGATATCCAGGAGGCCGTCGCCGAACTCGCCGAGGGCGGCATGGGCGTCGTGTTCATCTCGTCCGAACTCGAGGAGGTCGTTCGACTCTCCGAGCGCATCGTGATCCTGAAGGACCACGAGAAGGTCGGCGAGGTCGTCAACGGCCCTGATGTCACGGCCGAGAGCATCGTGTCGATCATCGCGGCCGAGACCGACGAGATCGCCGAAGCCCGCGTCGAGAAGATCGAAGGAGAGATCTGATGGCCTTCCTCAAGACGCTCATCCGCACCCCCTGGTTCTGGGGCATCGTGGGCATCGCGCTGCTGCTGACGCTCAACATGATCAAGGACCCCACGTACCTGGCGATCGGGGTCAACTCCACGACGGGCCTCCTCGCGGGCAACGTCTTGGACATCCTCCGCGTCTCCGCGCCGATCATCATGATCGCGCTCGGCATGACGTTCGTCATCGCGACGAAGGGCATCGACCTCTCGGTCGGCTCGATCATGGCGGTGGGCGGCGCGGCCGCCATGGAGACGCTGCGTGCCGTCGACGGCCAGAACGCCTTCGGCGCGATGTTCACCGCGATCGGGGTGGCGCTGCTCATCGGCGCGCTGCTCGGTGTCGTCAACGGTGTGCTCGTCGCTGTCGTCGGACTCCAGCCCTTCATCAGCACCCTCGTCATGATGCTCGCCGCGCGCGGCATCGCCCGCGTCATCACGGGCGGCCAGAACACGAACGCGAGCAACGCCCCCTTCCGCGAGATCTCCAACGGTCAGATCCTCGGACTGCCGACGAGCTTCGTGCTCGCGGTGGCCATCGTCGTCATCGTGTCCCTCATCATGCGGCGGACGGCTCTCGGTCTCATGATCGAGTCGATCGGCATCAACCCGGCCGCCAGCCGTCTCGCCGGCATCCGGCCGCGGCCCATCCTCATCACCGTCTACATCCTCTCCGCCGTCCTCGCGGCGACGGGCGGACTCTTCACGGTGTCGGAGGTGATGACGGTCGACGTCTCGGGCACCGGCTACCAGATGGAGCTCGACGCGATCCTCGCCGTCGTGATCGGCGGGACGTCGCTCGCGGGCGGAAAGTTCTCGATCCTCGGTTCGACGGTCGGCGCGCTCCTGATCGCGACGCTCAACAAGACGGTGCTGTTCCTCGGGGTGTCCGCTGCGGCGACCCCCGCCTTCAAGGCGATCGTCATCGTCGTGCTCGTCCTGCTGCAGTCCGAACGCGTGCGGAACTACGTCCTGCAACTCGGACGCCGCCGTTCCCGTAAGGAGGTCGTCGCGTGAGCGCGCCCGTCTCGTCACCCGCCCTCGGCGCCGAGAGCCCCGTCCAGACCGCCCTCAGTCGTGCGTGGGGCCGGAGCCAGTCGATCGTCCCGACGCTGGCTGCCGTCGTCCTCCTCATCGCCATGCTGGTGTACGCGGAGATCGCGTACGGCCGGGTCTTCCACGCCGGAACCATGTCGAGCCTGCTCGTCAGCTTCGCCCCGACGATCATCCTCGCGGTCGGCATGACGATCGTCATCCTGTCCGGCGGCATCGATCTCTCGGTCGGCGCGGTCGTCGCCTTCACCTCGGTCGCGGGCGTCATGCTCATGAACATCGGCGTGAACGGATGGCTCTCGATCTTCCTCATGATCGGATTCGGCGCCCTCTTCGGGCTGGTCTCCGGCATCCTCATCCAGTACTTCAACGTGCAGCCCTTCATCGCGACGCTCGCCATGATGTTCCTTGCACGCGGACTGGCATCGATCCTCTCGACGGTCCCCGTGCAGGCGCCCGAGAACGCTCCGATTCTCCTCCTGGGCACGGACTTCAAGATCATCGACGGCCCGAAGGTCAACGACCTCGTCCTGACACCGGGCTTCTTCATCGCGGTCCTCGTCGTCCTGGGTGCGTTCTTCTTCCTGCACCGCACCCGCATGGGACGCACCGTCTACGGAATCGGCGGGGCGGAGTCCTCGGCGCAGCTGATGGGTCTTCCGGTCGCACGCACGCGCGTCTGGATCTACGTCGTCAGCGGCGCGCTCGCGGGCCTCGCGGCCGTCGTCTACACGGCCGAGGTCGGTGGCAAGGCGCAGAACGTGACGGGCATCGGGTGGGAGCTCGACGCCATCGCGGCCGTCGTCATCGGCGGCACGCTCCTGACGGGCGGCGCGGGCTACGTCCTCGGCTCCGTCGTGGGATCCCTCGTCCTCGCCTCGCTCTGGATGATCATCACGAAGGACGGGACCATCCGCCCCGAGTACCTCACGATCATCACCGGCGGCATCCTGCTCGTCTTCGTCCTCCTGCAGCGCGTCCTGACGGCGCGACGTAGACGATGACCGCTTCCGCCGACCCCGAGCAGACGAGAGACACCTTCATGACCGTGGACTCCCCGCCTTTCACGCCCGACCTCCAGGCATCGATCGACGCCGTCCGCCACGACGTCGCGGCGCTTCACGGCGAACTCGTCCGCTACAACCTCATCGTGTGGACCGGCGGCAACGTCTCCGGCCGCGTGCCGGGAGCGGATCTGTTCGTGATCAAGCCCTCGGGCGTCTCGTATGACGACCTCGCGCCCGAGAACATGATCCTGTGCGACCTCGACGGAAACGTCATCCCGGGAACATCGGGGAGCGATCGATCGCCGTCGAGCGACACGGCCGCCCACGCCTACGTGTACCGCAACATGCCCGAGGTCGGCGGCGTCGTGCACACCCACTCGACGTTCGCCGTCGCGTGGGCGGCGCGCGGCGAGGAGATCCCGTGCGTCATCACGGCGATGGCCGACGAATTCGGCGGTCCCATCCCGATCGGTCCCTTCGCGATCATCGGTGACGACTCGATCGGGCGGGGCATCGTCGAGACGCTGTCGGGTCACCGGTCGCGCGCCGTGCTCATGCAGAATCACGGACCGTTCACGATCGGCGTGTCCGCGAAGGACGCCGTCAAGGCGGCGGTCATGGTGGAGGACGTCGCCCGCACCGTCCACTACGCGCGTGAGGCGGGCGAGCTCATCCCGATCCCGCCCGAGGCGATCGACCAGCTCTACAACCGCTATCAGAACGTCTACGGCCAGTCCTCCGACGAGCGTCGTGGTTCGGAGGGCGAGCGATGAGCGCGGAGGCGATCCGCGCGGGTCGCACGGCTCTCGGCGTGGAGTTCGGATCGACCCGCATCAAGGCCTGCCTCGTGGACCTCGACGATCCGTCGCGCGTGCTCGCGGTCGGCTCCCACGCGTGGGAGAACCGGCTGCAGGACCGCAACTGGACGTACGCGCTGGAAGACGTCTGGAGCGGACTCCAAGCGGCCTACCGCGCACTCGCCGACGAGGCGGAGCGCACCTACGGCGTCGCGCCCGAGACGTTCGGGTCGATCGGCATCTCCGCCATGATGCACGGCTACCTCGCCTTCGATGAGAGCGGCGAACTGCTCACTCCGTTCCGCACGTGGCGGAACACGTCGACCGAGCGCGCCGCGGGCGTGCTGTCCCAGCTGTTCGGCACGAACATTCCGCTCCGCTGGTCGATCGCGCACCTGTACCAGGCGGTGCTCAATGAGGAGGACCACCTCCAGGACGTGCACTTCCTCACGACGCTCGCCGGCTACGTCCACTGGCGCCTCACGGGCCGCACGGTGCTGGGCGTCGGCGACGCTTCGGGCATGTTCCCCATCGATGCCGCCACTCACGACTACGACGCCGGGATGCTGGAGAAATTCGACCGCCTCGTCTCAGAACGAGCCCACGGCCTCGACGTCGCGGCTCTCCTGCCCGAGGTCCTCGTCGCGGGTGCGCCCGCCGGTGAGTTGACGGCAGAGGGCGCTGCGCTCCTCGACCCCAGCGGAACGCTCCGCCCCGGTGTGCTGTTCTGCCCCCCCGAAGGCGATGCCGGTACGGGGATGGTCGCGACGAACTCGGTCGCTCCGCGCACGGGCAACGTCAGCGCAGGCACGAGCATCTTCGCGATGGTGGTCCTCGAGCGTCCCCTGCAGTCTGCTCACGACGAGCTCGACCTCGTCACGACGCCCGCGGGCGATCCTGTCGCGATGGTGCACTGCAACAACGGCGCGAGCGAGCTCGCCGCGTGGGTCGGCCTGTTCGAGCGTTTCGTCGAGATCGCCGGCGGCGACCTGAACAGCGACGAGATCTTCGAGGCACTCTTCCGCGAGGCCCTCGACGGCGACCCGGATGCCGGTGGGCTCCTCGCCTACAATCATCTGTCCGGCGAGCCGATCGCGAGGCTCTCCGAGGGCCGCCCGCTCGTCGTCCGCACTCCCGACAGCCGGTTCACGCTCGCGAACTTCATGCGCTCCCAGCTCTACGGCGTCTTCGGGACCCTCGCGCTCGGCATGCGCGTGCTCGAAGCCGAGGGGGTGGCGCTGGATCGCATGTTCGCCCACGGCGGCGTCTTCCGCACGGCGGGAGTCGCGCAGCGCTTCCTGGCAGGCGCTCTCGGCGCTCCCGTCGCGATCGCCGAGACGGCGTCCGAGGGGGGTGCGTGGGGGATCGCGGTTCTCGCGGCCTACGCGGCCGACACGTCGGGCGCCGACCTGGACGAATACCTTCGCGACCGCGTGTTCGCGCACGCCGGATTCGAGTCCATGGACCCCGATCCCGAGGACGTGCCCGGTTTCGCCGCGTACCTCGCCCGGTATCGCGCGGGTCTCGCCATCGAACGCGCCGCCATCACCGCGAAATTGTGACGACAGCCCTCACCACCTTGCCAGACCTGAAGGAAAGCACGACATGACCCGCACGCCCCTCTCCACCTCGCTCGGCGCCTACGAGGTGTGGTTCGTCACAGGCAGCCAGAACCTGTACGGCGAAGAGACCCTCCGGCAGGTCGCCGAGCAGTCCCAGGCCGTCGCGGCGGCGCTGACCGACCTTCCGGTGAAGACCGTGTGGAAGCCCGTCCTGAAGGACTCCGACTCGATCCGGCGTCTCGCTCTCGAGGCGAACTCGCGCGACGACGTCATCGGCGTCGTCGCGTGGATGCACACCTTCAGCCCCGCCAAGATGTGGATCTCGGGTCTCGATGCGCTGCAGAAGCCGCTGCTGCACCTCCACACGCAGGCGAACGTCGAGCTGCCGTGGGGCGACATCGACTTCGATTTCATGAACCTCAACCAGGCGGCGCACGGCGACCGGGAGTTCGGCTACATCCAGACGCGTCTCGGCGTCGCGCGCAAGACCGTCGTCGGCCACGTGTCCAACCCCGCGGTGCTCGCGCAGATCGAGGACTGGCAGCGTGCCGCTGCCGGATGGGCAGCCGTCCGGACCCTGAAGCTCGCGCGTTTCGGCGACAACATGCGCTACGTCGCCGTCACGGAAGGCGACAAGACCGAGGCCGAGATCCGCTTCGGCGTCCAGGTCAACACGTGGGGCGTGAACGAGCTCGCGGAGGCCGTCGCCGCGGCATCCGATGCCCAGATCGATGCGCTCGTCGACGAGTACGTCGAGTCCTACGACGTCGCTGCGGAGCTCCTTCCCGGCGGCGAGCGGCACCAGTCCCTCCGTGACGGAGCGGCAATCGAGGTCGGGCTGCGCTCCTTCCTCGAGGAGGGCGGTTTCGGCGCCTTCACGACGAGCTTCGAAGACCTCGGCGCGCTGACGCAGCTGCCGGGCCTCGCGGTCCAGCGCCTCATGGCGGAGGGCTACGGCTTCGGTGCCGAGGGCGACTGGAAGACGGCCATCCTCGTGCGTGTCGCGAACGTCATGGGCGCGGGTCTCCCCGGCGGAGCATCCCTCATGGAGGACTACACCTACGATCTCGTTCCCGGATCGGAGCGCATCCTCGGCGCCCACATGCTCGAAGTCTCCCCCTCCCTGACGACGACCAAGCCCCGCCTCGAGGTGCACGAGCTCGGCATCGGCGGCAAGGCCGATCCCGTACGTCTCGTCTTCACGGCAGACGCGGGTCCCGCGCTCGTCGTGGCGATGAGCGACATGCGCGATCGCTTCCGGCTCGTCGCGAACGTCGTCGAGAACGTCGACGCCCCGGATCTTCCGAAGCTCCCCGTCGGCCGGGCCGTGTGGAAGCCGGCCCCCGACTTCGCCACGAGCGCCGCGTGCTGGCTCATCGCGGGCGCCGCGCACCACACGGTCATGACGACCGCGGTCGGCATCGAGGTCTTCCGCGACTTCGCCGACATCGCCAAGACGGAACTCGTCGTCATCGACGAGGACACGACCGTCCGCGGGTTCCAGCACGAGCTGCGCTGGAACCAGGCCTATTACCGCCTCGCCCAGGGCCTCTGACCCTGCGGCATCCCGACAACTGAACAGCACGGGCCGAAACGACAGCAGTACCCGAAACACCAGCTGTACCCGAAACAACAGCAGTACCCACCCGAACGAAAAGGATGCTCGATGATGAGACAACGCTCGACCGTTCCTCCGACCGGATCGGTTTGGCGCCGCACGCGCCGAACGATCGCGGCATCGGTGGCCGGTGCTCTCGCCGTCTCGACGCTGGGACTCTCGGCGCCGCTGACCGCGGTCGCCGCCGAGGTGCCCGCGCCGACCGCCCACTACGACATGTCGCACTCGGGCACGAGCCTGATCGATGTCTCGGGGAACGGCCGCAATGCAACCCTCACGTCGCTCACGAACGACTCCTTCGTGAACGTGGGCGGTGACGACGTCCTGCGCTTCAAGGCCGACGGCTACGCGGCGCTGCCCCAGGGACTCATCACGGGTGCCGACAACAACTTCACGGTCGAGTACACCGTGACGACGCAGACGTCGGCCAACCACTTCGGGTGGGTCATCGGCGACGGCGTCGGCCCGTGGAACACGACGCAGCTCGGCAACCACATCTTCCTGAGCCCGCGGTCCGCACAGGGCGGGTACACCAACCAGGTGCTGTCGGCGATCCGTGTGAAGTCCGGTACCGACAACGGCGAGACACGCCTGCCCGCCGGGGGCGGTCTCAACCCCGGATTCACCACCCTGACGATGGTCGGAAGCGGCCAGACGCTCACGCTCTACCGCGACGGCGTCGTCATCTCGACGCTGACGCACGCGCGTTCGCTGAGCTCGATCATCCCGAGCGGAAGCGTTCTCGGCTACCTCGGACGCTCCCTGTACCAGGGTGATGCGCTCCTGCGCGCCGACGTGTCGGACGTGAAGTTCTGGGACGTCGCTCTCACGGCCGACGAGGTCACCGCGAGCATGCCGACCGCCGCACAGAAGACGGCAGCCACGGAGGGCATCATCCGGCTCGACCTGACGCCCACGATGCTCGGCGCGAACCCCTCGCTCGACCAGGTGTCGACGAACCTGACGCTCCCCGCGACTCTCAACGGCATCTCGCTGGCATGGACGAGCTCCAACACCGACGTCGTGTCGACGACGGGTGTTGTGTCCCGTTCGATCACGCAGGACACCCCCGTGACGCTGACCGCCACGACGGGCCTCGGCACGACCGTGACGTTCGACGTCGTCGTCAAGGCGCCGAGCGTCTCGAGCGACCTCGACGCGATCTCGCTCTCGGAGCGCACGACCGAGCATCTTCCGCTCGTCACGAAGGGTGCGGTCAACGGCGCGACCATCACGTGGACGTCGTCCGACCCCGCTCTCGTGACCGGAACGGATGCCGGATACACGGCCCCCGCGGTCGGCGCTGCCGACCCGTTCGCCGGTGGTGGACTCGTGACACGTCCCGCCTACGGCGAGGGTGACCGCAACGTCACGCTGACGGCCCGCGCGACGCTCAACGGTCAGACGGCCGAGCGTTCGTTCGAGGTCGCGATCGCCGAAGAGGGCCGCTGGGCCCCCGACGCCGGATACGCGGCGGCGTACTTCAAGTCGGACAGCGACGAGAAGATCTACCAGGCGGCATCCAACGGAAACGACTTCTTCACGTTCTCGCCCGTCAACGGCGGCAACCCCGTCATCACGTCGACGACCGACACGCGCGGGCTTCGCGACCCGTACATCCTCCGCTCGAAGGACGGCGACAAGTACTACATGATCGCGACCGACCTCTGCATCAGCTGCGGAACCGGCTGGGGTCCCGCGCAGTCGAACGGAAGCCTCAAGATCAACGTGTGGGAGTCGACCGATCTCGTCAACTGGGCGCGCACGAACGGCGTCAACTCGGGCATCACGGTCAACCAGCCCGAGGCCGGCATGACATGGGCGCCCGAGGCGTACTGGGATGACGCGCTGCAGTCGTACGTCGTGCACTTCTCGTCGCGGCTGTACTCCGACGCGACCCACACGAACGGCGACAATCTCCACGCCCGGGTCTTCTACGTGCTCACGCGCGACTTCAAGACCTTCACGTACCCGCCGACCGAGTGGCAGAACACCGGGTACGCGCGGATCGACTCCACGATCCAGAAGATCGGCGACTACTACTACCGCTTCACGAAGAACGAAGAGGGTGGCGCCGCCGACGGCCTGGAGATCGGCAAGGACATCTTCCTCGAGCGCTCCAAGGTGCTGACGGCACCGACGACGCGGTCGGACTGGAACGCCGACCCCGAGACGACGTGGCAGCTGACCGACACGTACATGACGCGCCTCGAGACCAACCAGGTCGGCGAGGGCCCGCAGATCGTCAAGCTCAACGAGGGCGACCCCAACAACACCGCTGACAACGACGGCTACGTCTTCCTCGTCGACAACTTCGGCGCGGGCGGCTACCGGGCGTTCGTCACGACGGGTGAGGACATCGCGACCAGCAGCCAGAGCGATCGCCTGTCGCGTCGTGACGACTGGAACGTGCGTCCTGTCGGAGGACTCCCCGCGAGCCCGCGTCACGGTTCGTTCGTCAACGTGACGCAGTCGGTCCTCGACGCCATGAAGGGCTGGACCGAGGTCGCGGCCGTCGACTCCACGACGGAGCTGACCGCCGAGGGCCGCACGGCATCGGCCGAGGTCACGGCGGCGGACGGCGGCGAGGTCGTCGGCACGGTCACGTTCTCGGGCGGAGACTGGAGCCAGTCCGTCGCACTCGACGACCGCGTTGCGAGCGTCGAGGTCCCCGCGGGCGTCGGCTCGGTGACCGCGACCTACGACGGCTACTCCGACGGGCTCGTGAGCACGTCGACGTCGTCGGCGGTCTCGTTCGGGCTCGACCTCTCGGCCACCGCGACGACACGCTGCGTCACCGGCAAGGTCGTCGAGGTCGTGTCGGTCACCAACGGTGACGACGTCGCCGCATCGGTCACGATCGCCGGAGCGTACGGGTCGAAGACCGTCACGATCGCGGCAGGCAAGAGCTACTCGGCATCGTTCACGACGCGCCTCGCATCGATCACGGCGGACGCCGTCTCGATCACGGGGCAGTCCTCCGACGGGCGCACGCACGCGTCCACGGTGACGGTGGCCGCGAAGAGCTGCAGCTAGCACGACACGTGAAGGGCCCACGGCTTCGGGCGTGGGCCCTTCACCATGCGGCAGCACACCACCGCCGACTGGCACGCCGGCCGGCCGCGCAACTACTGTGAAAACGCTCACCCACGACACGCAGGGAATCCGACTCGCATGGCACGCACACCTCTCTCCGGCACTCAGCACGCACTCCGGGCGGGTGATTACGAAGCCGTCATCGCGAGCGTCGGCGCATCCCTCCGGTCGCTGACCTACGGCGGCCGCGATCTCGTCGTCGCCTTCGACGCCGACGTCGTGCGTCCCTCGTATCGCGGTGCCACGCTCGCACCGTGGCCGAACCGCGTCGTCGACGGCACGTACTCGTTCGGCGGCCGAGACTTCCAGCTCGCCCTGACCGAGCCGGCTCGCCATCACGCTCTCCACGGCCTCGCCGGCTGGCTCGATTTCGACGCCGTCGACAAGGGTCCCGATCACGTGACCCTCGAAGCCGTCGTCGAACCGCAGACGGCCTACCCGTGGCGCATCGTGGTCACGACGACCTTCGAGCTCGGTCCCGACGGGCTCACCCAGACCGTGACGGCGCGCAACGAGTCAACGGATGCCGCGCCGTGGGGGACGGGCCCGCACCCCTATCTTGTCGCGGGTGACGGCAGCCTCGACGACTGGATCCTCGAGCTTCCCGCCGCGCAGGTTCTCGCGGTGACGGACGACCGGCTCTCGCCGATCGACCTCGAGCCTGTCGGCCAGGACGATCCGGCCCGCTTCGACTTCCGCGAGGCGCGTGCGATCGGCTCGGTCGAGATCGACCACGCGTTCACGGAACTTCGTCGCGACGACGAGGGGACGACGACGGTCCGCCTGACGGATGCCGCGGGCCAGGGCGTCGCGATGTCGTGGGATGCCGCGTGCCCGTGGGTGCAGATCCACACCGCCGACAAGCCGGATCCCGCCGAGAACCGGCTGGGACTCGCGGTCGAGCCCATGACGTGCGCACCCGACGCCTTCAACGCCGATCGCTACACGTACGACTCGGGGCTCATCGTGCTGGAGCCGGAGCAGTCCGCGACGGCATCCTGGTGCATCTCAGCGATCGCGTGAGCATCCGACGGGGCTGAAGGCCCCGGCCTCAGGGCGAGTGGTGCCCCGGGTCGGTGATCCCGTGCGAACCGTGGTCGGGGGCGAGTCTTCCGGCCTCTGTCGCTCCGAGCGCGGGTGTCACGGCGCCCGCGACGACGACCGCTGCGATCAGCAGTACCGACAGACGCGGGGGAGAGGGGTCCTTCGCGACCCGAAGCGTTCGTGCGCAGCCGAGTGCGACGGCCAGCGCCAGCACGCACGTGAGCGCTGCCGCAGCGACGCTGGTTCGTGCAGGGGCGGCGATGAGGGCCGCGGCGACGGCGACGACGCCCGCGATGGCGGTGCCGATCGACACCCGCGGCGCGGGGAGCCGTCCGCGCAGAAGCGCGACGGCTCCCCACGCGAGGGCTGCTGCCGCGATCACGAGGAGCGGCGCGGCGAGGACGGCGTCGCCGCCGGTCGCCGCGGAGGCGCCGAGCGCGCACGAGAGGAGGCCGGCCCCCCACGCGGCGACGGCGGCCCAGGCCGGCGTGGAGGACCGGGATGCCCGGCGCTCCACACCGGCGGACGCCGCCGCCGGACGTGCCGTCTCGGTGAGGAGGGACATCGGCTGCTCAGACGGTCCGGGTGTTCGCGGTGACACCCCGCTCGGCTGCGAGTCCGACGCCGAGGAGCACGACCGCGCTCGCGAGGTGGAGGAAGTGGTCGAAGGTGTTGAGCGCGAGGATGTTGAGTGCCGACCCCGCGAGTAAGAACCCGACGATGCCGAGGAGCAGGTACGCCGCCCCGACGATGATGTTGACGGTGCGCGCCGCGACCACGGAGACGAGCCCCGCGACAAGCAGCGCGGCTCCGATCAGAAGGTGGGCGATGTTGTGCAGCGGGTTCACCTCGAAGATCCCGAGGAGCAGTCCGCCCTCGGTGGCGAAGAACCCGACGCCTCCCGTCACGGTGAATCCGAGGACTCCGACGAGCAAGTAGACGGCGCCGAAGACGGTGGCGACGAGACGGTTGGGTGACGATCGCATGGCGGACCTCCTGTCATGTGCACGACTGTCGTGCCTGCAGGGTCCTTCGTCGCGGTCGTCGGATCGGTTTGCGGGTGTCTCGAGCGCGGGAACGACGACGCCCGTCCGGACCTGAGTCCGAACGGGCGTCCTTTACGCGAGCGCCGCCTCCTGCGATGGCGAGGATCATCCCGGCCCCCCGGTCGGGATCATCCTCGGCGTCGCGGCGGCACGCGCTCGATGTCGCGAGACGTCGCCCCACGAGTTCCTCGAGTTCTCTCCAGGCTCCCGCGGCTCGGCGTCCGTCACGCCACAGATATCGCGATCAGTTGTCGCGCAATTCTTCCTTGATCTCATTGCGGGTCTTCACGGAGTCCCGCTCGGCCTCAGCCTTCTTCACCTCGGCCTCGGCCTCGGCTTCGGCACGCTTCACTTCGCCTTCCGCTTTGGCCTCGTCGATCTTGTCGCCGATCCGGTCAGTGGTGTCCTCCCACGTGTCCTTGACCTTGTCGCCCACAGCCTCGGCCGTCTTCTTGGCGTCGTCGAGAAAACCCATGATGTGCCCCTTCTGAGATTCCTGAAGCTCCACAGTAGGTGGGGTCGAGGGCGAGGGGCAGGGGGTTGCGCAGCACGGGGCGCATTGATACACATGTCGGATACCCCTTCGGCCCTCGGCATCCCGCATGCCGGATGCGCGTCTTGGGGTGTGCCCTCCGGCATCCGATGAACCGCATCACCCTGATGCCCAGGACGCCGTTCGCCTCCCTCGCGGGGCGGTAGTGGTCGCCGCGGACGATACCCTCGATACGGAGGTGCGAATTCGTGGGCAAGACCGCAGACGCCATCGCCGAGGGCGTCTCGATCGCGTTCGCAGCGGCACGGCTGTCCGTTCGAAACCGCATCCTGGTCGAGACGATCGCGAACGGTGAGCTCTTCGATGCCGAGCGCTTCGGTCCGTACGCGCGCGAGACCCTCTTGGCACTCGCGGCCGAGCAGGATGCTGCGGCGGATCTCGCCAAGAAACAGCGCAAGAAGGCCTGGGGGAAGTTCACCGATCCCGACGGTACGCACGACTATCGCGACAGGGACACCCGCAACCTCCGCAAGCGCCATCAGCAGTACACGGGTGTCGCGAAAGCACTGCGAGCCCGGGCCGACGACCCCGACGAGATCCGCGCGCTCGTCGAGGCGTCACGGGATGCCGCGTGGGGTGACGTCGAGGCGAACCTCCAGCGGCGTCTGAGCGTCGAGGGAATGCGACCCGATCTCGATCCCGACTACGAGCGCATGCGTGCGGCTCGCATGCAATCCCTCCGCCTCGTCGACATCCCGCGCCTCGCCGCGCACCGGCGGAACGTCGCGAAGGCGACCGAGGGCCCCGATTCGCGCACGTCCTAGTCGTGAGGTATTCTGGACGCTGGTCTGCGCGAGAGCGTGATCATGCGCCCGTAGCTCAATGGATAGAGCATCTGACTACGGATCAGAAGGTTGGGAGTTCGAGTCTCTTCGGGCGCACACTGTGTTGAGACAGTACCTACGAAGGCCCGCGGTCACCCGCGGGCCTTCGTGTTTCCCGCCGCGCGTGTCCGCGCCCTAGCCGCCCGCTCGCCCCCGGTCCGTCCCCCGCCCCCGGTCCGGCCGCGGCGGTCCCGGTCCGGCCCCGGTCCGCGACCCCCCGATCCGCGAGCCCCCGGGATCCGCGAGCCCCGGGATCCGCGAGACTGCACCTTCCGGCCGAGAATGCGTACTCAGGGTGCTGTCTCGGCCGCGAGGTGAAGTCTCGCGGCTTTGGTGGGGACGCCGCGCCGGTGGATGCCGCGGGGCGGTGGGGATGCCGCGGGGCGGTGGGGATGCCGCGGGGCGGTGGGGATGCCGCGGGGCGGTGGGGATGCCGCGGGGCGGGCGGCTACCGCGGGGCGCGCGCCTACCGCGCAGGCAGCTACGGCGCAGGCAGCTACGGCACAGGGCGGTGAACGGTATGGCATGCCCATTAACCGGCGACGGCATGCCCATAGGTGAAAGCCGGATGAAGAATCAACCGCGAACGGCCCACGTCCGACTCGGGTCGTTCGTTCTCGATCGATCTGGGGTCGACTCGAGCCACGTGCGGGGGAGGGCCTCGGACGTCGACTCATTGCGGACCAGTGACCGCAAAGGAGATTCTTCGCATGCTTCACGAATCCGACATGCTCCCGAAGACCTCGGCGACGATGCCGCGCGCGAGCCGCTACTGGCTGGTGCGCGAGCGGGTCAGCGCGACGTTGCGGGCTGCGCTCGACAATCAGCTCGTCATCCTCCGCGCGCACCGTGGCGCGGGGAAGTCCGTCGCGGTCCGCCATCTCGCCGACTCGCTGCGCGCAGAGGACCGGGACGTCCGCTTTCTCACTCGTGGGACTTCCGAAGCCGGCGGTCTCGCGCAGGCTCTCACGCCCTGCGGCGGCACGGACGACGAGAGCACGCCGCCGAAGAGGGGCACCGGCACGAACGCCCCCGATCGCGACGGCGTGCTCATCCTCGACGATGTCGACCTCACGGAGGCCGACGAGGCGGCGCTCATCGACATCCTGTCCGAAGCTCCCGGTCTCACCGTCGTCCTGACGGCGCGGCGTCGGACCGGACTCGAGCGCCCGAGCGTCGCCGTTCGCGTCGACACCCACCTGATCGATCCCCGCGTCCTCGCGTTCGACCAGGATGACGTCGCGGCGCTTCTGGCGCACTGCGGGATCGCGGCGTCCGCGACGGACGTGTCCGCCCTGCGGGTCGGTCTGGACGGTCACGCGGGCGCGATCCACCTCGCCGCGACGACGCTGCGACTGCGTGGAGTCTCGTCGCCGCAGCCGCGCGACATCCGGCACGCCGCCGACCACGCGCTCGGTGAGTTCGCGGAGACGTGCGGGAGCGCTCTCGACGAGACGGGCGTCGCCGACCCCACCCTCCTCTTCCTCCCTCCGTACTCGACGCAGCGGACACTGGAAGTGCTGTGCGACCTGACGCCCGAGCAGTCCGCTCACGCTCTCCGTGCCCTCGAATCAGCAGGTCTCGGCGAATGGTCGGACTTCGCAGACGGCTCGCGGTTCCGTCCCCTTCCCCTCCTGCGGGCCGTGCTGTGGGACGGGGCGACCTCGGCGACGCGTCCCGTCGCGGGGATCGATGCGCTCGTAGCGTTCCTCGCGCACGAGGGAGATGCGGATGCCGCGTGCGACGTCGCCATTGCGGCGGGTCGCTGGACGGCCCTCATCGATGTCATCTCGGACTCCTTCGAGCAGCTTCTGGACGACGACCCGGCGAACGTCCGCCGCCTCCTCCATACGATCCCGGCCGCCGAGCTCGAGAGCCGCCCCGAACTGGCGACGCGCGCAGTTCTCCTCGACCTCGACGGCGAAGTGAGCAGGGCGCGCGTGAATCAGTTGGAGCGGCTCGCGCGCTCACTGCCGGCGACGTTGTCGAGTGCGTCCGTCCTCGACGTCGTGCGCGGACTCACTCTGCACACGGCGACCCGACGGCGCCTCGGCCAGTTCGGCAGGGCCGCCGAGACGGCCGATCGGCTCGTCGACCCTGTTGCGCGCATCGACACCGAGAGCACGCCCGAGCTCGCGGCGGCTTCTGCGCTCGCGCTCTACGAGAGCGGCCTGTCGCTCATGCATCTCCGCCGCGTGCGAGAGGCACGCTGGCGTTTCGCCGACGTCCGTCGTCGCGCACCCGGCTCGCGCGCCGACGGCGACGCGAAGGCCGCGCTCGCGCTGCTCGCTTTGCTCAACGGCGAGGTCGCCGAGGCGGCCGCACTCCTCTCGGATACCCCTCTCGATGCTGGAGCGACACCGGTCGTGCGCGTGGCGTGGGCATTCCTCCTGATCGAGCGCAACGAGACGGCGAAGGCCCTCTCGGTGCTCGACGAGCTCGATCGCACGGCACCCTTCAGCGAGTACTGGGTCGTCGCTCTCGCGCTGCGCGCGTGGGTCACGCTGTTCGACGGTGAGCCGCAGGCGGCGCTCGCGGTCATCACGCAGGGGCAGGCACAGGCGTCGTTCGCCCCGGTGTCGCCCCTCTTCGGCAGCTTCCTGCAGGCCGTTCGCTCCGACGCGCTGGTTGCGGCTCGGCAGGCTCCCTCCGCGCTCATCGTCTCTCGGGCGCCCGAGTTCGCGGGTGAGACGACGGCGGCTTCTCTGAGCCGTGCGCTTCTGCAGTCGGGACACGACGCGCAGGTGACCTGGCTGGCGAGCCAACGGCTCTCGAAGAACGCACCGTCGCCTCGCGTGAAACTGGAGCTTCTGCTCGTGCGCGCGTGCGCATGTGTGCACCTGGGCCAGGAATCAGAGGCGTTCGCGTCGCTCGCCCACGCGGAAGCGATCAGTCGCGAACACGACATGCGCGTTCCGTGGCGCCTGATCGCCGACGACGATCGCGACCGCCTGCGTCAACTGGCTCCCGCGTCCGTCGCGGAGATGCTGGATGCCGACCCCTCGGGCTTCCGCGGAACGCTCGCGCTTCCTCGGCTTTCGCGTCGTGAGCGGATGGTGCTCAATAAGCTCCGGACGGGTGGGTCGGTTGCGCAGATCGCGAAAGAACTGACGGTCTCGTCCAACACCGTCAAGACGCAGCTGCGCAGCATCTACCGCAAACTCGGCGTCGGCAGTCGGTCCGAGGCTGTGCGTGCCGCTCTGGAGTGGGGGCTGCTTCAGGAGTCCGGGCAGTTGCGGCGGACGCCGTGATGGCGCCGCCGAGCCGACCGCTGACAATGGCGACGAGGAACTGAACTCATGGCACGACAAGCTTCAGAACGAGGCGACCATCGTCGCCTCGACATTCAAGGGCTCCGGACGATCGCGGTCCTGGCCGTGCTCTTCGAGCACGTGCTCGGCTACCCCGCGGGAGGCTTCGTCGGTGTCGACGTCTTCTTCGTCATCAGCGGCTTCCTGATCACCGGCATCCTCCTGAGACAGCTCGACCGCACGGGCCGAGTGTCGTTCTCCGACTTCTATCGCAAGCGGATACGCCGCATCATGCCCGCGGCGCTCCTCGTGCTCGTCGTGACGGTCATCGCCGCGCGACTCCTCTTCAACGTCGCGCGATCCACGGCGACCTTCTGGGATGCCGTGTGGTCGGCGTTCTTCGCCGTCAACTGGCGCTTTGCGAGTGTGTCGACGGACTACTTCGCGGCGGAGGGCCCGGTCTCTCCGCTTCAGCACTACTGGTCGCTGTCGGTCGAGGAGCAGTTCTACCTCGTCTGGCCTGTCGTGCTCGCGCTCGTCGGCCTCGCGGCCGCGCGTCGGCGACACGCGGTCGCGTTCGCAGCGATCGCCGTGATCAGCGCCGGCTCTCTCGCCTGGGCGTTCTGGGAGTCGGCGACGGCGCCGAGCGTCGCCTACTTCTCGACGCTGACCCGCGCGTGGGAACTGGGCCTGGGCGCCATGATCGCCCTCACCGTGCCGCTGTGGAGCAGGATCCCCGCGTGGCTCCGCCCCGTGCTCGCCTGGGTGGGGCTCGCCGGCATCGGAATCTCGTTGTGGGTGACGAGCGAGGCAGGATTCCCCGCCCCCGGCGCGATCCTGCCGGTGGTGTCGACGGCGCTCGTCATCGCGGCGGGTGTGGGGGGACAGAGCAGGTGGCTCTGGCCGCTGACGAACCCCGTGTCCGTGTACATCGGCAACATCTCGTACTCGCTCTACCTGTGGCACTTCCCGGTCTTCATCTTCGGCGCGATCCTGCTCGCCCGGCCGGCCGAGAGCCTCGGAGCACCGTGGCTCATCCCGGTCGCGACGATCGCGGGGGGCTTCGTCCTGGCCATCCTGAGCTACCACTTCGTCGAGCAACCTGTCCTGCGGTCTCGATGGCTGCTCGGATCGAGAAGCGGTCGTCGTCCGCGCGTCGCGCTGCGGCATCTCGTCCTGCTCGGCATCAGCATGACGACGGTCGGTTTGGTCGCGGCGGCCGTCACGGTGGATCGCGCGGCCCCGACCGCGTCGAGCATCCAGGAAGCCCTCCCGACCGCGGCTCCGGGGGAGGGCACGGAGGGTACGGAGTCGGCTGCGCTGACGGAGCTGCAGAAGCAGATCGAGGCTGCCCTGACCGCCACGGAGTGGCCCGCAGACCTCCACCCGACCCTCGATACGGTCGCGCTGGAGGAGCTTCCGGGCAATACGGCCGCGTGCGGCGGCCCCGTACTCCCTCAGGATCCCGAGCTCTGCACGTTCGGTGATCCGAATGCCCCCAAGACCGCCGTTCTCGTCGGCGACTCCATCGCGCAGATGTACGTGCCCGCGCTCGCCGAGATCTTCGGCACCGGCGAGTGGAAGCTGCGCGTCACGTCGATGTACGCCTGCCCCTTCATCGCGATGGACGTCGGAAGCCTCGAGGGCCGGATCGAGCTGTGCCGCACGCGCAAGGACCGCGAAGTGCAGATCGTGCAGGAGACCCAGCCCGATCTCGTCATCATCGGGAACACCTACTCACGGGCTCTCGACGAGGGCGGGTCGCGGGCGGGGATGCCCGAATGGGATGCCGCGTTCCGCGCCTCACTCGAGCAGATCAAGGATTCGGCGAAGGCATTCCTGGCGATTCCCCCACCGGTGCCCGACAAGACGCTGACGTCGTGCATGACGGCGATCTCGACTCCGGCGGACTGCATCAGCGAGATGAACAGCACAGACTGGGCGGAGATGGCCAACATGCAGAAATCTGCCATCGAGGAGATCGGTGGCGTGTACATCGACAACCGGTCGTGGTTCTGCAACCCGGATGGGCTGTGCCCGCCGATCGTGGGGTCGATCCTCGTCAAGAAGGACCAGGCACACATCACGGCCGACTACGCACGGTTCATCACCCCCGTCATTCGCGACGCCATCGCGGCGACGGGGCTCCTCGACGGGGGTGCCCCCGCGGAAGAGTGAGACGTGCGCGCCGGGGCGGTCACAGCGGCCTCGGCGCGCACCCCCCTCGGTCGCGAGCCCCGAGCGCGCCTCAGCCGTGCGCCTCAGTCGTGCGTGTCGGCTCGCGCGAGGAGCCCGGCGCTCACGAGCATTTCGCAGCAGTCGTGGAGGGGTCGCAGGTGTGTGCCGGCATCCTGCTCGCCGTCGTCGGGACCCAAGAGTGCCGCCGCCTCTTCGCTCGTCACGGCGCCGAGAACCCACTCCCACGTGAGGGCGCCGATGCCCGCGAGACGCCAGACGCGGCAGTCGCGCAGGTCGACGACGTACCGCGTGTCGTCGTCGACCACCGTCGCGGCGTACTCGGCAGGCGCGTAGGCGCTCGGATCAGGGTCGAGGGGCGTCATGAGCGGCCGATCACCCCGTCACTCGCGTTCGATCGTTGAGAGAGGCCCAGGGCGTCACGGAGGAGGGTCGAGAGGCGCGCCGAGTATGCCGTCGTGAGGTGCCCGCCGTCGGCGAGGACGAGCGTCTCGTCGACGATTGCGGGGCACGCTCCATCGCGGCAGAACCAGTCGACGGTGTCGATGAAGGTCGCCCGCGCTCCCTCGATGCTCGCCGACTCCGTTGCGGTCTTCTCCTCCCAGGCGTCACCCGGTGCCCCCTCGCACGACCCCGTGCCGGTGAGCCGGGTCGCGCACGACAGCACGGGCGTCGTCTCGGGCGGCGACGAGAGGAGGGCGAGCCGGGCATCGGTCCGCGCGGTGAGGTCGTCCACACTGTCGCGCACGCCCTGTCGCCAGAGCGCTGCTGCCGCCTCGGTGTCGTGCTCTTCCTCGAGGCGTTCGAACGATCCGAGCGCACCGCTCAGAACGATCAGTTGCGGGTCCAGCGCGGCCGCGATATCGAACGCCTCGTCGCGAGCCGCATCGCATTCGGTGCCGAACTCCGCCCGCGCCGTGCGGTCGGTCACGGTGACGGCGAACGGCGGGCAACTCTGGATCGTGATGCCCACGACGCGCCACGAGTCGCCCGCGGCCGTGACGATGCCGGGGAGCCAGCTCGCGGCGATCGAGTCGCCGATGACGACGAGTGTCGGTGACGCGGGGGAGCCCTCGAAGACGCAGATCACCGACGACGGATCTGGGGCGGCGATCACGTCAGCCGGGTGCGTCAGGCATCCCCTCCGCGCGGCGAACTGCGCCGCGCTCACCGATGCCCACGCCGTGTCCAGCGCTTCGGAGGGCGCCTCCGGGTGGAGGAGCGCTCGGTCGATGGCATCGTCGAGCTGCTGTTGCGTCTCGAACGGCGCCTGCTTCGTGGCATCCGATGTCAGCTCCGGCGTCTCGATCCACGACGTCGGACCTGCGATCTGCGTGAGGCTGAGCGCGCCCACGATGCCGAGCGTCGCGACGCCCCACCTGAGGTGGACCCCCCGCGAGCCGAGATCCGCGACACGACCGGCGCGATCGCGGAACGGCACCTCGACGAACCGGTATGTGAGGGAGGCGAACGGTCCGAGCAGCGCGAGGCTCACCCAGATGCCGACGGCACCGGGACACAGTGCCGTCGCGATGATGAGGAGGGGGAAGTGCCACAGGTACAGCGAGTACGAGATGTCGCCGATGAAGGTCAGTGGTCGCAGTCGAAGCGGTGCGAGCACCCGAGCGGGAGTCGCGGTCTCGCCGGCGGCGATGAGCGCCGCGGTGCCGAGGACGACCGGCAGCGCGGCCGGCGCAGGGAAGGCCGTCTGACCGTCGACCAGCAGCACGCCCGCGGTCACCGCGACGGCGCCCGTCATCGCCAGCGCCGTCGAGAGTGCGGGCCGCACGCGGGCCCGGAACAGCATGATCGCAAGGATCACCCCGACGCCGAGTTCCCATGCGCGTGACTCGAACGAGAAGTACGCCCAGGCCGGCCGCTCTGCGCTCTCGGCCAGCGCGATCGCGAAGGAGGCGACCGTCGCCGTCGCGGCGATGACGCCCGCCCATCGTCGCAGCCGAGGCCATCCGGCGAGGGCGCAGAGCGCGAAGGTCAGTGGCCACAGCGCGTAGAACTGCTCCTCGACCGATAACGACCAGTAGTGCTGAAGGGGGGATGCCTGGGCGAACCCCGCGAAATAGTCGGTACCGAGTCGCGCTGCTCGCCAGTTCTCGACCGAGAGGACCGAGGCGAGGCCGTCCATCGCGATCTGGGTCGCCCGAGGCAGGAAGAAGACGGCGGCGCTGACGACGACGGTGACCGTGACGACGAGCGCTCCCGCGGGGAAGAGCCGCCCGAGCCTGCGGATGACGAACGCGCGGAGCGAGACGATGCCGTCGCGTTCGGCTTCGCGCAGGAGGCTCAGTGTGATGACGAACCCGGACACGACGAAGAACACGTCGACCCCGAGAAAGCCGCCCACCGGCACCTCGAAAGCGTGACCCGCCACGACCAGCAGGACCGCGATCGCTCGAAGCCCCTGGATATGAGGGCGACGCGTCGCATGGGCAGGAGTGACGACTTCGGGCACGGTCTTCCTTCGGGGGTGTCGTCAGTCCTACGTCATTCCGTTCGGGTGCGAAGGCATCGCGGCGACCGCCTGCCGCGCTTCGTCCGTCAACGATTCACCCCACCGCTCAGTCGTCTCCCCGACGGGCTGTCGGTACCGGTCACCCGCCGCGGTGTGGGGCCACGCCAGAGGTGTCGCGACGCAGGAGCGCATCGTGAGAGGGACGGCAGCATCCGCATGGCGTGATTCTGTGCCGCTCCCTGCGGATGCTGCCATCTCCGCCGTCGGCGCCTGCCTTCTGCGGGAACTCGATTTCCGTCGACGAGGAGTGCTCCATGGTCAACCGGCTGATGACACGCGACGCCGAAGGTGAGGTCCGGGATGAAATCTCGAGGCTTCGTGTGCTCCACGTCCTGGACAGCTCCGAGCTCGGCGGTGCGCAGCGGGTCGCGCTGACGCTCGTGAACTGGCTCAGGGATCTCGGTGTGGACACCGCCGTCGTCGCGCCCGACGGAGCGGTGCTCGACGAAGCCCGCGACCTGAGGCGCTTTCCGTCGAAAGGGCGCCCGCGCCTCGGCGAGATCGGTGCCGCGATCGACTCCTTCCGCCCCACCGTCCTGCACGCGCATCAGCGCCGCGAGGCGCTCGTCGCAGGGATCGCGGGGCGGATGCGCGGCATCCCGACCGTCGAGCACGCACACACGGTGCTTCCGGGGCATCGCCACCGTTCGCTGTCGTTCCGCTCACGTCGGATCTATGCGGTGAGCCCCGACGTCGCTCGCATGGTCGTCGACGACTACGGCGCGCGGGCAGAGCGCGTGCGGGTCATCCCGAATGTCGGGGCCGTCTCCGTCGCGGCTGAGCCGCCGAGCCCGTCGTACCGTCTCGTGCTTCCCGACGTGCCGTGGGAGATCCTCGGAATCGGTCGCATGACGGAGCAGAAGAACCCGCTGCGGTTCGTTTCGGTCGTTGCGCGGCTCAACCGCATCCATCCCGTGCACGCTCGCTGGATCGGCGAGGGTCCGCTGCTCAGCCCTGCCCGGCGCCTCGCTGACGTGCTCGGCGCTCCGGTCGATTTCGTGGGTCGTTCGACGCGCATAGCGGAGGAACTCGACGGCGTCGATGCGCTGCTCATGACGTCGGAGTGGGAGGGACTCCCGCTCGCAGCCCTCGAGGCGTACGCGCGCGGGCGCGTCGTCTTCGCGACGGAGTCCTCGCGCGTGCCCGTGCCGGATGCGCTCCGTACGCGCTACGTCGTCGATGACGGTGCGAGCGACGAGGACTTCGCGGGCCGGATCGCCGACACCCTCTCGGTCGCCGACGGCGTGGCATCCGATGCCGTCACGGTCCATGCGGATGCTGCCCGGCGCGCAGACCTCGATGGCCTCTTCGCACCCATCTTGGCCGACTACCGCGACCTCACCTCGAGAGCGCGCGTGTGAGTCTCGATCTCCTTCTGGTCGGCGCCGCCGTCGCTGCCCTGGCACTCGTCGCCCTCGCGATCCTCGCGCCGACCGACCGTGCACGTGCGTTGGCGCTCGTCGGATCGGTCGGGCTCGTCGTGAGCGTCGCGCAGAACAGCGCACCGTCCGTCCTCCGCAACGGCGCTTATGTCCTCGGGATCGCGGTCCTCGTGCTCGCCGAGCTTCGCAGTTCGCGCCGCGCACGAGGCAGCACACCCCTCGTCGCGGTGATCGCAGGCTGGTGGGGGCTCGTGATCCTCGTCGTCGCGCTGACGCAGTCGTACAACGTCTCCGCCCTCATGCTGCAGGCCACGTTCATCCTGACCATGGTGTGGTCGATCTCGCGGGCCACCGCTGCCGATCTGTCGTGGCTCGTCACGTCGATTCTCGTGCTCGCCGCGGCGCAGACCGTGCTCGGTCTGGCGGAGGTGTTCGGCAGCGTGGAGCCGGTGTGGGGGTATCGGGGCGGGCTCGAGCGCGAGAATCCTTTCCAGACGGATCTCGTGCGCGCGCAGGGCACGATGGGCCATCCGATCGTCTTGGGATACCTCGAAGGACTCGCCGTCGTTCTCGCGTGGGCGAATCCGTTCCGGCTCCGTCAGGCCGTGCGCCTCCCGCTGCTCTCCGCAGCCGTCGTCGGGCTCGTACTCTCGGGTACGCGCAGCGCGGTCCTCGTCGCCGCCATCGCGATCGCCGCGCACATCGTGCTGCGCCTCGACGCCTTCCGCCTCCTCCGCAGCCTGTTCCTCCTGCTGGCGGCCGCCGTTCTCGTGGCCGTGCTCGACTTCGGCCTGACGCAGCTCGCGCTCGACACGATCGACTCGGGATCGTGGGTGCACCGGCTGGGGTCGCTGCAGGCCGTCCCGAACCTGCTCGGGCGCGAGGGCTGGGAGCTGTGGTGGGGGAGCGGCTACGGCAGCGAGCGCGAGCTGTTCTCCCGTGGCTACATCGTGCTCACCTACGGGCTGCCGGTCGTCGACAACTTCTTCGTCTATCTCCTCGGCACGACGGGGATCGTGGGTCTCGGTCTGACGCTGGCGATCCTCGTGGTCTCGTTCCTTCGTGGGCAGCGGTACGTCAAGGCAGCTGTCATCTACGTCATGGGAATGTTCTTCTCCTTCGACACGACCGTGTGGTTCTCGTCGGGCGTGCTCATGTTCGTCGTGCTGGCGCTCGCCGCGTCGTACCAGGGCGGCGGTGACACAGGACGTCGGGTGGTGCCACGTCGCCGTCGCCGCGCGCGACGCGTGAGCGGCGGGGTGACAACGGCGCCGGTCGACCAGCGGGATGCCGCGGAGTTGCTGCAGACGGCGACCACGGCGCCCGCACACTGAACGCGATCGAGCGCAGTCGCCTCGCGTCACCACCGCACGTGGATGGGGTTCAGCCATGGCCATCTTTGGCAACGCACTGACGGGGTGGCACCTCGTCATCGTTCTCGTCGTCGTCGTGCTTCTGTTCGGCGCCACGAGACTCCCCGCGCTCGCCGGCAGCATCGGCAAGTCGATTCGGATCTTGAGGAAGGAATCCAAAGGCGACACGACCGACGAAAGCTCCGACGGCCCGGCAGACCCGCGGATCGACACACCGGATGCCGAGACACGGAAGCCGCATCAGACGGTCTGAAGCCATGGCGACGCAGCATTCGTTTTCGCGGGTCTCACTCGCCGATGGGCTGCGTGAGGCGCGCAGCCTCGTTCTCGTCTGCGTCGCGGTGCTCGCCGTGACGTGCATCGGCGGGTGGACGTACTCGAGCATCTTCGTGTCCGTACGGGACGCGTCGAACGCCCCAGAAGCCGGCATGCTCCTCGCCGTCGCTGTGTGCGTGGAACTCGCATTCGTCGGCGCGACAGCCATCGTCGTGCTGAACATCGGACGCGTGCTGAGCGCACGTTCCGTCACCCGCGCGTGGCCCATCATGGCAGCGGGAACGCTCGTCGCCGTAGGCCTCGTGGCGCCTTCTGAAGGGACGCTGGAGGCATTCCTGATCGCGGGGCCCCTCCCGATTCTCTCCCTCGCAACGACCGCGCTGTGCGTCGTCCATGATCGCCGTGTCGCGCGCGAGGCGGACGTTTCGCGTTCCGGGTGACGTCGAGGATGATCAACCGGCTCGGCTGAGGCGAGGTTCCGCGGCCCGGAATCCGAGTGGGTCGCGCGCAATCTATCGTCGTGAGGATTGCAACAACGCGCGCGCTGCACGGCCGCAGCCGCGGAGGGAAGAGGCCGCATGTCGGACGCTGGGGAATCGCCGGGTGCTGGGGCATCGGCGGGTGCTCGATCGAACGCGAGCGTCTCGAGACGCCGGATCCTGACAAGCGCCGCGCTCGCCGTGCCGGCCATCGTCCTGACGACGGCGGTGCCCGCCCGAGCCAGCTCCTCCGACGGAATGGTGCCGATCACAAAGCTGCGGGTCGACCCGGGCTTCGCGGCCGAGAACGCGGCACAGTACGATCCCGCGACGAACACCAACAGGGGTCCGATCGCCGTATACGTGCGCGTGCGCTACGACCAGGGCGTCGTGTGGTGGCCCGAGCCAGACCCCTCGCCCGCGATCGTGCCGTGGACCGTCTCCGTCACGGGACCGCTCGGCTCGACGACACTGAGCGGCTCGCTGAGCATCGCCCTGGGCGGCTACGCACAGCACCTCGAGTGGTATCCGTCTGCAGCGGGATTTCCCGTGCCGCCCGGGGTGTACCAGTTCACGCTGACGATCTTCGGTGATGGAGGATCGGCGAGCGCGACGACGACGCTGACGATCACGTGACTCGACGATCGCGACGTCGATGGTCCGCGTAGCCTCGGTCGGGGTCCCGTGCGCGCGACACGAAGCGCACGGCCGACCAGAGGGCGGCGGGGGCGTGACGGATGCCGCGCGCCCAGCGCCGCGCATAGCCACGCACGAGCGCCGCCCTCCCGAGCGGGGCGTGGGGGAGACCGTCCTTCACGATCGTCGTGTGCGGAGGTGCGAAGAGGCGGCGGAGGGGCACGCCGTGGCGCCGGTAGGTGCCGTCGAAGAGCAGCACGAATCGACGTGCCAGGGGGTCGAGGAGCCGCAGTCGCCATTCCCGTGACGGCTCGCCCCACACGACAGCCTCCGCCCGCCTGACGGGCAGCAGAGGTTCGAGGAACGGCCGCGCGCACGCGAGCGCCCCGAGCTCGTCTGCCCGATCGAGGAGCGCCCGCGGATCGATCGGCGCGACATGACGCGACAGGGCCACAAGGTCGGCGCGGTGACGCGACACCCGGGGGTTTCGCAGGTCGTGCAGGGCGAGAGTCAGCACGGTGTCGATCTCATCCGTCACCCACATGCGGCCGTCGGCGACCTCTCCCTCGACCCTGTGCGCCCACAGGGCCTCGAACACCTCGGCATCCGGGCGCTCGAAACCGGGAAAGCGGAAGTGCACGTCGAGGTCGCAGGGCCAATGCGGATGCGTCAGTGACAGCGAATGCGGCGGGAAGGCGAGCTCGTCATCGTCCGCGGGCCGTGCATGCCATCCGAGCCGGTTCAGCGCCTCGATGAGCGCGCCGAATCTCGTCGGTTCGGCCATGACATCGACGTCGGCACCCCTCCACGGCTCCCGCATCCCGATGCGCGCTGCGGCGAGCCCCTTGACCACGACGATCCGCGTGTCGCTCGACTCAGCGGCGTGCCGGACGACGGCGTGAGCGAGCTGCAACGCCACTCTCGACGGGAGCGGCGCGACGTCAAGCGAGGAGTCCGAGGCAGAAGCGCTCGCCCGACCTCCCTCGCCGCTCACGCGAGGTGGGCTCGCTCGGGGGCGTCGATCGCTTCGTCGCTCGGCGCGATCGTCGGAGGATTGCGACGCGTCCGCCGGGGGAGGTCTTCGGGGCGAAGACTCGTCGAGTTCGCGATGGGCGCTGCCTGTGGCGCGGGAGCGTCGTCCTCGACCTTCGGTCTCTGCGACGGTGTGTAGTACGCACGCTGACCGTAGTAGCCGTAGTACTGCGCGTCGGCACCTCGTTCCGGCACACGGTTGAGCACGACGCCGAGGATCTTGCCGCCCACCCGGTGCACGGCGCCGACGGCACGCTGGAGCTGGTCCTGCGTGCTCGACGCGGCATCCACCGTCATGATGACGCCGTCGGCGATCGTGGCGAGCACGGCGCCGTCCGTGACGGCCAGGAGCGGCGGAGCATCGAGGACGACGAACGCGCCCGTGCGCCGGAGGGAGTCGAGGAACTCGCGCATCGCGTTCGACCCGAGCAGTTCGCTGGGATTGGGCGGGGTCGGTCCTGAGGTGAACACCGTGAGGTCGAGGTTCCCCGGTACGCGCTGCGCGACGTCGGCGGCGCTCGCGCGGCCCGCGAGCACGTCCGTCAGACCCACGGCCCCTTCCTTCTCGTAGATCGTGGCGATCATGGGTTTGCGCAGGTCGCAGTCGACGACGATCACGGCGCGACCGGATGCCGCGACGGCATCCGCGAGATTCGCAGCGACGGTCGACTTGCCCTCGCCGGGAGACGCGCTCACGACGACGACGACCGAGGGCGGGTCGTCGATGCTCACGTACGCGAGATTCGTGCGCAGCTCGCGGATGCCCTCCGTGATCGCGAAGTGGGATCTGCGCGCGGGACCGCTCAACGGCGAGACGGCGGTGGCGAGACGGCGGCCCGCGTCGAACGGTTCGTAGCGGATGAGCGTTCCGATGACGGGCACACCTGCGGTCTTCTCGACCGTCTCCACCGATCGGACCCGGCGATCAAGTGTGTTCCGCACGAGCATGAAGATGCCCGCCGCGACCAGTCCCACGACGCCGCCCACGACGAGCGCCGAGAGGATGTTGGGGCTCGACGGCGCCGTCGGCGTCGTCGCGGCGGCGAGGGGGACGAACGACGTCGCCTGCGTCCGGATGGTGCCTTCGGGCACCTCGAGCTCTTCGACGCGCTGCGACATCGCGGCGATCCAGGCGTCGGCGAGCACGCGCGCCGCTTCGGGCGTCGAGGCCGAGGCGCTGATCTGGATGAGCGAGCTGTCGTCGGCGAGATACGGAGTCGTCGCCCCGAGGAGCGCGCCGGGCGAGCTCGACCCGATCGCCTCGGCGGCCGATTCGGCGACGGCCTGCGACTTCGCGAGCTCGACGTACGTCTTCGCCTTGGACTTCGCGAGGTTCTCGGCGGCGAGGGCGAGCCCTGCGTCGCCACCGCCGGTGGTCTGGACGACGCCCGTCGCGACGGACGTCCACACGCGGGGCTGCGTCAGCGTCCAGAGCGCCGCGATCGCGATGCAGATGAGGAGGATGCTCATGGCACCCACCCAGTAAGCACGAACGGCGCGGAGGAACTCTCGCAGATCGAGCGTCGGGGTGACCTGCTCGTCGACTGTCGATGCCATGGGTCTCGCGTCCCTCCCCGGGGATGTCACTGCCAAATCCTCCCTACCTTGCTCGCATCGGCGGGAGCCGTCGGCGACGGAGCGGTCATTCCGGCAAGAACGTCGCCGACGATCACCCTCTCGATCACCGCGCCGCCATCGCCCGTGTCGCCTGTGCGAGGGCCCGCCGGCCAGCATCCCTCCTCCTCTCGCCGTGACAAGGCCGCGGGTGACATCGCGCACCTGGGTCATTCGAAAGAGGGTGAACGCAGGCCCGAACCTGCGGCACGGCGTGTGTTGCGGCATCCCGATGACAACGAGGCGACGGCGTTCGCACGACGAACACTCCACGGGTGGACGAATCCGATCAGCTCGACGCCGTGGCGCTGGGCGCGCGCGTCGTCGTGCGGATCGAGGGCGCGGGCGCCCGAAACGCCGTGGCAGACCTCCGTGTGCGGTGGCGCCGCTGTCTCGATGACGGAACGGCTGCGGCACCTCGAACGCTCACGTACCGCCTGGATCCCGACGGATCGACGTACACCGATGCGCTGCGGCAGCGGATCACGGTCGATGTCACGGCCGCCGCTCTCGATCACTGCCGTGGCGACCTCCTCACCCTGCACGCCGCTGGGCTCGAAGACGGCGACGTCGCGTATTGCTTCGCGGGCCCGTCGGGTGCCGGGAAGTCGACGCTGGCGTCGCGGCTCGGTCGCGAGCTCGGTTACGCCGGCGACGAAGCCGTCGGCATCGATGACGACGGCCGGCTCCTCGCCTTCCCGAAGCCCCTGTCCCTGCGCTCACCGGCGGCGCCGGACAAGCAGCAGATCGGGCCCGACTCGCTGGAGCTGCGTTCGGCGTCGGGCGGGCTGCCGGTCGCGGGTCTGTTCGTGCTCGATCGGCAGGCGGATGCCACGACGCAGGCATCGACGGAACCGCTCGGCCTCGTCGACGCCGTCGTCGCGCTCGCGCGGCAGAGTTCGTACCTTCCTCAACTCGATCGCCCCCTCCAGCGGCTGGCGGCGCTCATCCACCGCCACGGTGCCCACCGCCTGATCTACGGCGAAAGCGCGGATGCGCTCGCCGTCGTCCGCGAGACCGTCGCGCGGTCGACGCGGGCCGCGCTGTGGGAGTGGTCGGTTCCCGCCGACGCCGAGCTGCCTCGCGCGGCTCCCGGTGAGCCCGCGGTTCGTCGCGCTGACGTACGGGACGCGGTCGAGGATGCCGACGGCACCGTCGTGCTCCTCGCCGGAACCGATCTCCGGGTGCTGTCTCCCCTCGGCTCGTTCGTCTGGCGGATGACGGCCGATTGGGTGCGCCTCGAGCACATCGAGGAGGAGGTCGCCCGAATGGCGGACGCGGATCCGTCGATGTCTGCCCTCGTGCGGGACCGACTGTGCGAGCTCGTCGCGAGCGGCGTGATCAGGACGCGCGATCGATGAGCGGGACGCGAGGCGACGACGGGCGAGGCGCGACGTGCGTCGCGGGTGACGAGCGCGGTGATCCCGCGATCGCGCGCTGGCGGGCGGCATCCCGTTCACAGGGCGAGATGACGCGGACTTCTGGCGGCTTCCCGCGGCTTTCACCCGCCTTCGGGAAGCCCTTCCGTCCGCCGGTCACCCGTCGTGGACGTACTTTTCCCGAGCGTCGCCCCGAGACCTCCGATATCGGTCGCGACGCACGAGTCGAGGTGACCACATGGCTATGACGCGACGCGAGTTGCGCACGCTGCGCACCGAACCGAGTGCCGGCGCGTCGCCGAACGATGTGACGCCGCCGCACGCCACCGTCCTCGTCGTCTGCACGGGCAACCTCGTGCGCTCGCCCTTCCTCGCGCACCTCTTCGCAAGCCTCGGGCTCCACGACATGAGTTTCGTGAGCGCCGGCGTGAGGGCCGTCGACGGGATGCCGGCGTCCACCCGTGTCCAAGAGCTCGCACGCGAATACGGGCTCGACCTGTCGGAGCACCGCGCGCGCCGACTCGACGAGTACACGATCGCCGGCGCGTCGACCATCGTGTGCGCGGCCCGCGAGCACAAGAAGGACGTGCTGAGGATGGACCCCGCCAACCTCCATCGCGTCTTCACGCTGCGGGAGCTCAGTCGCGCGGCAGAAGAACTGGGCGACCTCGACCCGGCGACAGCGCCCGTCGCGCGGTGGGACGCGCTCGTCGAGCACGCGGCAGCTCATCGCCGCTCATCCGATGATGACGACATCCCCGACCCGTACCGGCTCGGCGATCGGGACTGGTGGGAGTTCGAGAAGTCTGCACTGGGCGCGGCGCTCCCCGTCCTTCGTCAGCTCGCGGGGGCGGAGTCATGAGCCTCCTGACGTCGCACGACACGCTATCGGCCATCGAGGAGCGGTTCGCGGAGCGGCAGGCCGCCCACTCTCATGGCGCTGCCCCGGCACGCCGACGACGAACCTGGCGGGCGATGTGGATCACACTCTCGATCGTCGTCGCGCTGCTGCTGGCGGTCGTCGTGCTCGTGTGGTTCCTCGTCGGATCCGTCATCTCGGCCGTCACTGTGCTCCCCGACGCCGAGGTCTTCCCCGTCGCATCGGGTCGTCCGAGCGCTGCGGCCGTGGCGCCGGACACGAACATCCTCGTCCTCGGGACCGACTCGCGCGAAGGGCTCGGCGACCCCGATGACCTGGAGGGCGGGACGGCGACGGGCCAGCGCTCCGACACGATGATGCTCGTCAACATCGCCGGTGACGGTTCGGGTGCGGCGGTGATCTCGATCATGCGCGACTCGTGGGTGGAGATCCCCGGTCACGGCGAGGCGAAGATCAACGCGGCGTTGTCGTGGGGTGGGCTTCCCCTCGCGGTCGAGACGGTCGAGTCGCTCCTCGGTCAGCGGATCGACCACGTCGCCGTCGTGGACTTCGAAGGGTTCGCCGACATCTCCGAGGCCCTCGGCGGCGTGCCGGTGCAGTCGCCGATCGCCTTCGCCAGCCTCAACATGAAGGGCTACAGCTTCACGCGCGCCGAGAACATCGTCGAAGGCGATCGGGCCCTCGCGTTCGTCCGCGAGCGCTACGCGTTCGCCGACGGCGACTACCAGCGGGTGCGCAATCAGCGCTCGTTCCTCGAGGGGGCCTTTTCGCGACTTCGGGATGTCAGCGGGCGTTTCGACGCACTCCGCCTGAACGCCGCTCTGCGAGCGACGGCATCCCATCTCACGGTCGACGCGGGCGTGACTCTGCCCTGGATGGTCGAGATCGGCACCGCCGTGGCGCAGCTGCCGGACGACCGGATCGTCTCGTTCACGCTCCCGACGACGGGGACCGGCACGAGCGCCGACGGCCAGTCGATCGTCGTCGTCGACGACGCGCTCACGGCTCAGCTCGCCGAGCGGCTGAGTTCGGGCGACGTCGTCGACTTCGCTCGCGAGAACCGGTTGACGGAGGCGGACTCATGACGTCGCATGATCTCGGTGTTCCGCAGGCGGCTGCACCGCCGTCGGTCGGCTCCGCGCCGGCGGGTGCGCAGAGGATCGTCGCGCGCCCGGCCAGCACCGGGCGCACCAGCGGATACCCGGCCTTCCTCACGTGGGCACCGCTCGTCGGCGACGCGATCTGTCTTCTCATCGCGACCTTCGCGGTGCAGTTCGTGCGGTTCGGATCCGACGGTGGCGGCAAGGTCGACATCGGCATCGACATCGTCGACTACCGCGTGTTTTCCCTCATCGTGGTCGGCTGCTGGCTCACGGCGATCCTTCTCGTCGCGAGTGGACGCGTCCGCACCAGCCCCGTCGGCGGCGATCTGCGCACGGTGCTCGTCGCGACGGAGATCACCTTCCTCGGGACGGCGGTCGCGGCCCTCGTTCTCCAATCGGAGTTCTCGCGCGTGTTCGTCCTCGTCGCCTTCCCCCTCGGGGCGGCCCTTCTGCTCGTCCACAGACTGCTGTGGTCGGCCTGGCTGCGGCGTCGGCGGGCGCAGGGGGCGTATCCCGTGAGGATCCTGGCCGTCGGATCGACCGCGACGGCGTCGGACCTCGCGGGGGAACTGGGCCGCACACCTCACGTGGGTGCTCACGTCGTCGGCTCGTGCGACAGCCCGACATCGGTCGCCGCCGTCGCGGAGCAGGCACGGGCTCTCGACGTCTCTCTCGTCGTCATCACGACCGAGAGCCGGGCAGACCCCCGCTACATCGAGGACCTGGCCTGGAGTCTCAAGGGGAGCGGCGCTCATCTCGCGATCTCCACGAACGTCGGGGTCATCTCGTCGTCGCGCATGGAAGTCGTCTCGCTCGGGTCGCATCCGTTCGTCGCGCTCGCGTACCCCCAGCTGTCACTCCCGAAACGACTCGCGAAGCGGTGTTTCGACGTCGTCTGCTCCGCGCTGGGCCTGCTCGTTCTCAGCCCCGTGCTGCTGGCACTCGCGCTCGCCATCCGCCTCGACTCGCCGGGTGCCGCGCTCTACGCGCAGACGCGCACGGGCCGCGATGGAGAGCCGTTCCGCATGCTGAAGTTCCGCTCCATGGTGACCGGTGCCGACACCATGGTCACCGACCTCGCGCACCTCGACGAGGGTTCGGGTCCGATGTTCAAGATCCCCCGGGACCCTCGCGTCACACGGATCGGGCGCCTGCTCCGCCGGTGGTCGATCGACGAGCTCCCCCAGCTGGTCAACGTGCTGCGCGGAGACATGAGTCTCGTCGGGCCGCGCCCCGCGCTGCCGACCGAGGTCGAGTCCTACACGGATCGTGACCGTCGGCGCCTCAACGTGCGTCCGGGCCTCACGGGCCTATGGCAAGTGTCCGGCCGCGCCGACCTGCCCTGGGAGGAAGGCGTCGGACTCGACCTCTCCTACGTCGAGAACTGGAGCCTCACGGGGGATCTCGTGATCCTGCTCCGGACCGTCGGCGCCGTCGTCTCGCATCGAGGAGCGTACTGATGACCCAGATCGAGACCTACGAGCTCGTCGGCGGCTGGCCCCACGTGTTCGGACAGCCGCTCTTCGCGGGCGACGACCGGATGCTGATCGAAGTCGTCGACCAGCTCGCCGACGGCGCGTCGAGCCATCTCGTCATCACCCCGAATGTCGACCAGCTCCTGCTCGCAGAGAAGGACGACGACCTCCGCCGGCTGTTCGCCGAGGCATCCCTCCTCCTGACCGACGGCGCGCCGCTCGCGGGGCTCGCGCGGCTGCTCGGGGCACCGACCCCACCCCGCCACACCGGCGCCGATCTGCTCCCGGCTGTCGCCGAGCACGCGCGCGGATCGAAGAAGACCGTGGCGATCACGGGAGGCCGCGCCGATGTCGCGGCGACGGCGGCGATGAGCCTGCGCGAGCGATTTCCCGGCGCGGAGGTCGTCGCGGTGCCGTTCCCTGATGCCGGCGACGACGACCCCGCGGCGCAGCGACGCGTCATCGAGGAGCTCCACCGCCTGCGTCCGCACTTCGTCTTCGTCTGCCTCGGCTTCCCCAAGCAGGAGAACTGGGTCAGGGCCCACCTCTCGGAACTTCCCCCCGCCGTGTACGTGGGAGCGGGCGCCGCCGTCGACTTCGCGGCCGGCACCGTCACGCGGGCGCCCGCCTTCATTCGGCGCTGGGGACTCGAGTGGCTGTGGCGACTCGGTTCCGAGCCGCGCCGGCTGGCCCACCGCTACCTCGTGCGCGGTCCCGGCTTCCTCCGCGTGGCCGCCCGGGCGTGGCGCCTCCACCGCCGGCGGGCATGACCGCGGCGCCGGATCCATCGGTTGCGCTCGTGACGTGTCTCCACTTCCCGGGAAGTCGTCTGACGGACACGATCGCGCGACTCGACGATACGTCCCCTCATGTGAGTGAGATCGTCGTCGTCCTCGACGGCGTGACGGAGGACGAGCGGCGAGAGATCCTCGAATGGGCGCCGCTCGTGCCGAAGGCGCGCATCCTGCAGCCGCACGCAGCGCTCGGCGTCGCGAACGCGCGCAACCTCGCCCTCGCCGCGGCGACGAGCGAGTACGTCTGGTTCGTCGACGACGACGACGAGTGGGTGCCCGACGCCCCTCGCGTCGTCCACGACTCGATCGCAGACGGCTACGACGTGATCGCTTTCCGCGCTCGGTACCGCGATCACCCGGACTCGGCCGGACGCATCGTCGACGGCGTGGACGAATCGCGCGGCACGACCGCGCATGAAGCACGACGGATGCTGCTGGACGGCACGCTGCACGGTTTCCTCTGGTCGAAGTTCTTCGCCCGGCGCGTGCTCGGAAGCGACCCGTTCCCCGATCTCTCGTCGCAGAGCGACGTCGTCGGCGTCGCGCGCGCTCTCGCTCGCAGCCACCGCGTCCGGCTGCGGCCCGAGGAGCTCTACACCTACGTCAACCGGCCGGGCTCCATCACGCGCACGTCGGCCATGCGTCTGCACAACCTCGCCCGCGCGTGCGACCTCGTGATCGAGGCGCTCGCCGGTGAGGCGGAGCCGCACGACATCGACCGTTTCCGTGCGTGGTTCTCGTGCTGTGGCACGGTCCGCACGGTCGCCCGCCAGCGCGTGCCTCTCCGCGAGGCGATGCCGGCGTTGCGCGATGCGCAGCGGTCGGCTCGCCTCCTCGCCCACCGCGGCATGACCGGCGACGGGTCCCGCACGCGCCTCGAGCTCGCCGCGCTGCGGTTCGATCCGCGCGTGGCCGTCCTTCTCGGACGACTCGCCTACGCCGTCCTCGACGCTCGGCGTGCGCTTCGTCGGCGCACGTCGTGAGGATGCCGTCGCGGCCGGGGCTCGTGCGCCTCGCGGGCTTCGTCGTCATGCCCGTCGCGGGGGTTCTCGTACCGCTCGCCGCGCTGCCGGCGATCGGCTCGCTCGGACCCGCGACGCTTCTCGGGGTCCTCTACGCGCAGTCGGTCGGCGCGGCGGGGGCCGTCGTCGTCGAGCTCGGCTGGGGACTCAGCGGCACGCAGCGCGTTGCGCGTCAGACGGCCGGCAACACCCGGCAGCTCGTCGCCCTGTCGACGCTCACGAAGCTCGCAACGGCCGTGCCCGTGCTCATCGTCGCGAGCGTCGTGATGCTCCTCTTCGCACCGTCGAAGGAGCCCGCGTACCTCGTCATCGCCGCGAGCGGCATCCTGACGAGCGTCAACGTCACGTGGGTGCTCATCGGATTCGCACGCCCGTGGACCGTCTTCGCGGTCGACACGGTCCCGCGTGCCATCGCAACGGTGGTCGCGGCCACCGCTATCTGGCTCGGCGGGTCGTTGTGGTGGTACGCGGGGGCGATGCTCGCCGCCACGACGGTTTCTGCCGTCGCGGGACTCATGGTGCTGCGCGTCGAGCGGGCGCACTTCGCACGGTTCCGCACGCGCCACGTCGTCCGCGCCCTCCGATCCCAGTCACGAGCCCTCAGCGGGCGGTCGATCAGCGCGCTCTACATCGCCCTTCCGATCACGCTCGTCACGGCCGTCGCACCGAGTGCGGTCGCCGAGTCGTTCGCGGCGGCCGAGCGGATGCAGCGCATGGCGCTCACGGGACTGCAGGCGTTTCCCAACTGGATGCAGGCTCGCGTGGGACGGATCGTCGATCCCGCCCGGCGCCGTCGTGCTGCCGTGAGGTCGATCTGGATGAACACGTCGGTCGGCGCGGTCGCGGGAGCCGTGTTCACGCTCCTCGCGCCCTGGGGTTCGACGTTCGTGTTCGCCGGTGCCGTGGAGCTGACCCTCGCGCAGTCGGCACTCGGCGGCATCCTCATTCTCATCGTCTCGACGTCGCGCGCCGTGGGATCGATCGCCCTCGTCGCGGTCGACCGTATCGAGGGCGTCGCGTGGAGTGCGCTGCTCGGTGCCGTCATCGGCGTGCCGCTGCTGCTCATGCTGCCGGTCACGCTCGGTGCTCCCGGCGGACAGGTCGCCGAGGTCATCGCCGAGGTTGCCGTGCTCGGGGTTCAGATCGGTTTTCTCACGGGCGCGATGCGCGTCCGTCGTCGAAGAGGAGGAATGTGATGGCGCACGACAGCGGAACCGTCTTCTATTTCCGGGTGGACGATCCGGGATATCCGAGGAACGCGCGCATACGCCGATATCTCGGCCGCGATCGATGGGACGTCCGCGTCCATCGACGCGCGCCGCGGACGCGTCGCTTCCGCGCCTTGAGCGATGCCCGCGCGGCGTTCCGGGGCGCCCGGGCGGCGGATGTCGTCGTCGTGTCGGAGATCTCCATCCCCTTCGTCCCTGTGGCGTGGCTCGCGGCGCGGATGTTCCGCACGTCGCTCGCCGTCGACGGGTTCGTGAGCAAGTACGAGACGGATGTCGAGGACGGCGGCCGTCACGACCCGAGGAGCTTCGGCGCACGATATCGGGCGTTCATCGACCGGTTCGCCGTCCGGCGGCCCGATGTCTACTTCGTCGACACACGCGTGCGACGATCCCAGATCCTGCGGCGATTCCCTGACGCCAACGTCCTGTCCCTCCCCGTCGGCGCGCCCGACTGGGCCACAGCGCAGCCCTGGGAACCCGCGGAAGACGGGATGCTGCGCGTACTGTTCTACGGCTCGTTCCTCCCCTTGCACGGCGTGCCCGTCATCGTGCGCTCGCTCGTCTTCGCGCCCTCTGTGCGCCTCACTCTCGTCGGCACCGAGGATCACGCCGGGGGCACGGAGGATATGCGCATGCTCGCGCGAGAGCTCGGGGTGGAGGACCGTACGCGATTCCTCCCGACCGTGCCGCAAGAAGAGCTGGCCGACATCATCGCCGCGCACGATGTCGTGCTCGGCCTCTTCGGAGGTTCCGCGAAGGCGGGGGGCGTCATCGCCAACAAGGTATGGCAGGGCCTCGCGTGCGGTCGGGTCGTCGTGACGCGCGAGAGCGCGGCGCTGGCCGAGCTCTCGCCTCTCGTGGGCGAGCAGCTGTGCACGGTTCCGCCAGGAGACTCCGCAGCGATCGCCGCGTGCCTCGAAGACCTCGCCGGCCGCATCGGGACCTTGCCCTGGCGCGAGTGGCACGAGACGGCGGCGCGCCTGGAGAAGTACGTCGACGAGGAATTCGCTGCTCTGAGCTCCGCGCTGGCACCCGCTGCGCCCCGCCGATTCGCGTGAAGCACACTCGAGTGCGCTTTTCCTAGGTACAAAGTCCCATCGCTGGGCATGCACCTCGGCCAGAATACGCATGCGTTGCGGTGATCCCGCGGGTGAATCACGAACCCGAACCGTGGCCCGCTGACGCGCGCTCCCCCCGCGTCTCCACTCTTCACGAGATAGGACTGCCTTCATGCTCAGCGCTCTGGGACCGGCCCTCATCGTCGCCGCCGCTCCGGTGGTCATGATCATCGCGCTCTCTCTCGCCGTGTCCGCCAAGTCGCCCGCGGCGGTCATGGGATTCGCGATCGGGCGGGCCGTCGCGATCGCGGCGGCGACGCTCGGCGTCGCGGCCCTCTCGGCTGCCATCGCGCCCGACCCCGATCTTCTGCGCCGGGTGGCCAGCATCCTCGAACTGGCGCTCGCTCTGTTTCTCATCGTCGTGGCGCTGTGGGCGTGGCTCCGGCCCCACCAGGAGATGGTGGAACCGGGATGGATGCGCAGAGTCGAGGAGATCGGATGGCGCTCGGGACTTGTCCTGGGCGCTGTCATCTGGCTGGGAAACCCCAAGATCCTGGTGACGATCGTCCTCACCGGCCTGTTGCTCGGAGCGCAGTCATTCGCAATGGCCTTGGGAACCACCGCCTTCTTCGTCCTCGTCGGCTCTGCGCCTCTCCTCGCGCTCGCGACCGCGCGAGTGATCGCGGGTCGCTCGAAGGGCGAGGTGTTCGAGCGGATGCACCGGTGGGTCCTGCAGAACAGCTGGCTCGTGCTGGCGGTCGTCTCGTTGCTCGTCGCGGTGCTCCTCATCGTCGACGGCGTCACGGGGCTGCGCGCATGATCCCCGACGTGCCGGCATACGGCACAATGGGTGCGGGCCAGCTCGAGCCCTCAGACGCAGCGACCCCGGTCCCCACGAGAGCGTCGCTCATCCTCGAAAGCGAACAGATGACGGTGCTCATCCGTGAGGAAGAAGTACGCCGAACCGTGGAATTGATCCGCTCCGGGATCGACGTGGAGGTCACGGGCCCGTGGGCAGGGGGTGTGTCGGATCTCGTGAACGCCGTGCGACGGCGTCTCGAGACGCAGGGGTTCTCCGCCATCACGGTGGCCGCTCGGCCTGGATTCGCGTCGATGAACTTCGCCGCACTCCGATTCTCGCTGCCGGAGGTCTTCCAAGCGACGAGCGAGCCCGCTGTCGTCGTCGATCGGCTGACTCGCCTCCTGTCGGCGGATGAACCCGCCGTCGTCGTGCTCGAGAACGCCGACCACCTCGATCCGTTCAGCCTGCAGGCTGTCACGGAGTCGGTGCGGCGCTCGCGGGCGAGACTTCTCGCGTCGCTGTCGTCGATGAGCGCTCAGCCGCCGCGTCTCCTCCTCGATCGGCCCCTCCTGCGCGAGTCGCTCCGACCCCTGTCGTATCTCGACGTCGAAGACCTGCTGGACGCGCGCAGCACGCACCCGATCGATTCGCTGCTCGTTCGCCGCATCTACCTCGATTCGGGTGGCCATGCCCAGATCGCGACCGCGCTGTTCGACGTGGGTGTGCGCAACGGCAGCATCCATGCCCCGCAGGGAGCGTGGACCCTGCACGGGACGGATTTGTGGGACCCCTCCCTCGCCGCCCTCGTCGAACAGTCGCTCAGTCACCTTCGGATCGAGGCCCGGGCGTGCCTGCGGCTCGCAGTCCTCGCGCCCGCCGACTCCTCGACGCTCGTCGACGCGCACGGCGGCGAGGCCGTCGAGGAGCTTGTCCTGGAGGGACTTCTGCACGTCGACGAGGGGCAGCCGGCAGTCGTCTCGCCCCCCATCGTCGTGTCCTACCTGCGTTCCCGGTCCGGGGCGAACACCCGGCGTGAGTCCGAGACGCACGACCGGATGAGCGACCGTGGCTGGAGCCAGCGGCTCGGCCAGCAGCTCGACGCCGCGAGCGGCGATGTGCTCGAGACGGCACGCGAGCGCTATGCGGGCCAACCCGGAGCGCAGACCGCCGGCGAGCTCGTTCGCGCGATGTGGAGTGCGGGCGCCGGGTATCCCGAGGCCCAGGAGCTCCTCCGGTCTGTACCGCCATCGCCCGACGAGCCTGCCGCCGCCTTCACTCTGCAACTCCTTCACGCGCGCTGGCTCGCCTTCGGCAACGGGGAGGTCGATCGCGCTCTGGATCTGCTGGCTCAGGAGGAGGAGCGCGGGGGACCGTACGCTGCCGACGCTCGTGCGCATCGCATCCTCGTCGGAGCCTGGGCGAGAGGCATCCCCGACGACGCGATCGCGTGGGCGAGGGAGATCGCTGCCGCCCCCGCGTGCGACTATCTGCCCATCACTCGCGTCTCGATCGCGAATCTGCTCATGCAAGCCGGCTGGCCGCTGTCGGCGCTCGAGATCGTCGGAGCGGACATCCCCGACGATCCGGAGGCGGCATCCGTCTGGGTCTTCACGCGCGTCAGCGCCCTGCTCTCGATCGACGAGTACGACGCGGCCGTCGCACTCGCCGAGCACCATGTGTCGGTGGGCGTTCGCAAGCTCGACCGCGAACAGCTCTTCGCGGCGTCCTACGGCCTGATCCAGGCCCGGATGTACATGGGCCAGTGGGAGCAGGCGCGGGAACTCGCGGAGAACATCCAGATCGCGGGCCGACCGAACCTCCTGCTGCTGCACGTCCAGCGGATGGCGCGTGGAGTCCAAGCCGTCGTCGCTGCCGAGCGCGGCCGCGTGGGCACTCCGGACTCAGGGCTCGTGTCGTCTCCGTCCGACGCGCCTCCGTTCGCCGTGACTCAGCCGGGCATCCAGGAGACGATCGAGCGCATCGCCGCTCAGCGCTACGACAACATCGCGATGTTCCTCCTGCCCGCCGCGCGCTCGGCGGACGAGGCCGGGAGCCGCTATGCGGCGTCGTACCTCGCCGCCTACGCGCTCGCGCTCGATCCGACGGAGTCGACGATCGCCGCGATCTCGGCGTTCACGACGACCGCCGAGCTGACGGCGTTCGACAACTTCCTCGCGTACATGAAACCCCTCGTCGAGCGACCCGCCGACGTCATCTCGGGCAAGGCGACGATGGTCGCGCGCGGCACCTTCTCGTATCTCGCGATCATCGGGACGGTTCGCAAAGCCAAGTCGATGGAGGGAGCCGAGCGCGAGGCCCTCATGCGAGAGGCCTTCGCGATGAGCCGGCGCCTGTCGGTCGTCTTTCCGCGCAAGGTCGCCGACGCGCCGGACTCCGAGCCCGAGCCGCTGTCACCGCGCGAGCGCCAGATCGCGCGGCTGGCGGGGCGGCTGTCGAATGCCCAGATCGCTGAGCGCCTCGGAATCAGCAAGCGCACCGTCGACCATCACGTATCGAACGCGCTCAAGAAGACCGGTGTCGCGAGTCGCCACGAATTGGCGGGGCGGATCGGGTCGGGCTGAATCGCAGCGCAGCGATGGGGGTGTGGACGGGAGATTCCCGCCCACACCCGTTGTTCGCTCCGGCTGTGGGGTGCAGCCCTGCCGCTGGGTACGGCGGCGAACCATTCGAAGGAGTTCTCCTCCGTGCAGTGCCCGCGGGCACTCTCCGACACGCTCTCGATCGCCTGCCGGAGGCCTGTCGTGACCGGTGGTCTCCGGTCGTACATTCCGGAGAGTCGTTCGCTGTCGATGGTCGCCTGGGTTCCGCCACCCACGACGGCGGACGCCCCCAGTCCGCGGGTGAGTCCGCGGAAGTTCATCCGCGAGATCACCTTCGCCTCGGCCGCCTTGTGACCCGCTCTCGCTCGGCGCCGCTGTCCGGCTCCACCGCCGCGAGACGGCAAATAGCCGCGAGACTGCATCTCACGGCCGAGGCAGCGGCCGCGGGGCGCAGTCTCGGCCGCAGGATGCAGTCTCGCGGCGCGGCGCGGGACGGGACGGGAGGGCAGGGGACGGCGTCGGGACGGGGCGGGACGGGACGGGACGGGAGGGCAGGGGACGGCGACGGGACGGGACGGCAGGCGTGCGGGCGCGGTCAGTGGAACGGGCAGCGCGAGGGGGCGTCGGCAGCGCGGACGCGACCGCCCGAGGCCGGCTTGGTGGGAAGACGGCGCCGATTGACCCTCAGGCCCTCGTCGAGGATCGTGAGGCGAGGGTCGCTCAGCGTCGCGACGGCCGCCGACAGCCCTGCGATGGCGAGCTTCTCGCCGGGGCAGCGGTGACCGGTTTCGACGTCGGCGCCGCCGTGCGGGATGAATGCGGGCAGCGATTCGTAGTCCTCGACGCCGACGAAGCGCTCGGGGTCGAATTCGTCGGGGCGATCCCACGAGAGGTCGTCGGTGTCCGTTCCGAGGATGTCGAGCACGAGCCGGCCTCCCGCCGGTACGCGCTCGCCGTCGAACTCGACCTCCGTCAGAGTTCGGCCCGGCAGCATCGGAACGAACGGGGCCGTCCGTCGGACTTCCTGGGCGAAGGCCGTCGCCAGCGGTCCGCCGACGAGTGCCCCACGTTCGTCCGTTTCCTCGGCGATGCGGGATCGCCAGTCCGGATGGTCGTGCAGCTCCTTCGCAGCGAACGCGACGAAGCGGGCGACCGCGATCATGGGACGGATGCTGTTCTGCAACTCCACGCCCGCCACGTTCGCGGGCAGGAGGGCACCGTCCCGGTCCCGGTGCCATGCCCACGCGTCGAGCGCCGTTCCAGAGTCAGGGGCGAGCTGACCCCGTCGCACTGCTTCGATGAGCTTCGTCGCGTGCCTGTCGGACCACGCACGATTGAGGGCCGCGACGAGGTACTCGGGGGAGTAGGGCACGCCGAACCCGTCGACGATCTGCGCGAGTCTCGCCGACCACCGCGTCTTGGCATCGGGGGTTCCCGGCATTCCCGCCCACCGCATGACCGCGCGGCCGAGGGCGCCGACCGCCGCGTCGTACGCGGACCGCTTGTCACCCGCGAGCCACGCGTCTCGCTCGGATGCCCACTCGTGCTCGAGGAAGGGAGCAAGCCGCGCGGCCTGGGCATCCTCGTACGCGACGTCGAGGAATGCCGCCTTTCGATGACGGTGGTCCGCGCCGTCGAGACTGTGCACCGAGCCGTGACCGAAGAGCGTCTCCTGGACGAGTGCGGGCATGGCCCCGTGGCGCGCGATGACGCGGTCGTCGTAGAAGAGGGCGACGGCGTCGGCACCGCGCACGAGCATGGCCTCGTCGCCCAGCAGGGTCATGGGGGCGGAGCGCGCCCCCGGGCGGACGCGCCTCCAGATGCCTGCTCCGAAGTCGTACCCTCGCATCAGCAGGGACGGAGCGTCATCGATGCGCATGATCGACCTCCTTGCCGGGCAGTCCGAGGACGGGTCTGGGATCGTTGGCTCGCATGGTTCCAGCGTCCCTGACGGGACGAGGCGGTGCGAGGGGGCGCGAGACGAAGGCGTGTGTGGTATCGAAGCGCGGAATCGCCCCGACGGGCGCGGGCGGGACGCCGTGGACCTCCTCGTATGAGAAGAACTGTGACGGGTCGGACGGCCCGTGTCGTGCCGGCGTCTACCGTGGTCGTCATGTCCGCGCGATGTCCCGATGCCGATCGTCGGGGTCTTCCGTGAGCGACGACGACTCCCTCCACGCGGAGTTCGACCGCCGGACCCGCGCTCAGCTCGATGTTCCCACGAGCCGCAAGTGGAGCCTCCACCCCGGAACGATCGGTGCCTGGGTCGCGGAGATGGACTTCGGGACGGCGCCCGTCGTGTCCGAGGCGCTCCATCGCTCTGTCCGCGACGGCCATCTCGGTTACCTGTCGCCTTCGACAGCGCGAGAGATGGCGGTCGCCACTGCGTCATGGCTGGACGCCCGGTACGGGTGGCGGGTCGACCCCCGTCACGTGCACCCTGTCTCCGACGTCATGGCGGCGCTGGCCGTCGCCGTCGAGCAGTACAGTCCGCCAGGATCGGCAGTCATCGTTCCCACGCCGTCTTACATGCCCTTTCTCACCTATCTGCCGACCCTCGGCCACCCCGTCATCGAAGTGCCCGGGATCACGGATGCCGCGGGGAGGTGGTCGCACGACCTCGACGGGATCGACCGCGCCTTCGCCGCCGGTGCACGGACGCTCGTCCTCTGCAATCCGCACAATCCGACGGGCACGGTGATGCGCCGTCAGGAGCTCGAGGACATCGCCGCCGTGGCGGAGCGACACGGCGGGCGCGTCTTCAGCGACGAGATCCATGCGCCGCTCGTCTACTCGGGGAGAGCTCACATTCCCTACGCGTCCGTGTCGGATGCCGCGGCCGCCCACACGATCACGGGGACGAGCGCGTCGAAGGCCTGGAACGTCCCCGGGCTCAAGGCTGCTCAGCTGATCACCTCGAACGACACCGACGAACGGGCGTACGGACGCTTCGGCTTCGCCTCCGTGCACGGGGCGTCGACCCTGGGAGTCGTCGCCGCGACTGCCGCCTACACCGGCGGTACCGAGTGGCTGAACGGGACGCTCGATTACCTCCAGGGCAATCGTGACCTTCTCGCCGCAGCGATCGAGCAGAACATGCCCGGCGTCAGTTTCACGGCCCCCGAGGCGACGTACCTGGCCTGGATCGGCCTTCCGGGCGTGCCGGAATCCGAGTCGGGTGCGGGATACGTCCGCGACCGCGCCGGGGTCGCCCTGACGGATGGGGCGCTGTGCGGGAGAGGGTACGAACAGTTCGTGCGGTTCGTGTTCGCGATGCCGCGACCGCTCCTCCGTGAGGCGATCGCGGCGATGAGCGCCGCGCTGGACCCGGCGCTCCGTCGCGGCTGACGGCGGCGGAGACGGGGGAGGCCCCGGCCCGTGACGTCACGGACGGGGGCCTCGCCTCTCACGAGTCACGCGTTGGGCTTGTTGCACTCGTACGGGTAGTACGTGTGCGTCGCGCGGTCGTAGGACATCTGGCCGCCGATCACGACGTGCTGCTTGACCTTGCATCCCTTGAGCGCGGCGTAGTCGAACACGACGCCGGCGTCTCCGCCCTGGCATGCCTGCGAGACGTACCACGGCGCGAACCCGCAGAGGAAGGTCGCGACGTTGAGCACTCCAGCCTTCTCGACCACCTCCGCACGCGACCAGTAGACGTCGTACTCTTGCGCGTTCGCGGCGGGCGCTCCCACCAGGAGCAGGCCTGCGGCTGCTACGAACGATGCTGCGATCACTTTGAGGGATTTCATCGTCGATCTCCTATCTCTGTGTCGATTCGGGCGACGTTACGGACATCCCGCCGGCGTCTTACACCGGGTTGAAACGCGAGCCGACATCGGCTATCGCGTCGGACGATCGCGGTCCCGATCGCTGCCGCTCCGCTCGCGACCGGGCGAGACTGCATCCGTCGGCCGAGACAGCACGGTGGACGCGCAGTCTCGGCCGCGAGCTGCAGTCTCGCGGTGAGGAGAGTGACGGTACAGATCACTTGTGAGCGGTAACAGATAGCGGTAACGTGAGGCGCACTGATCGATCACCGACGATTCAGATCTGGGAGGACATGCGATGACGCAGGGTGTTGTTCGAAGAGTGGTGGCTGTCGCAGCGACAGTGGCCCTCGGCTTGGGAGGCGCGGTCGCGCTGGCGCAACCGGCCACGGCCGCGGCGACGATGGTCGCCCATTATCCGCTCGATGAGACCTCCGGCACGGTCGCCGTGGACGCATCGGGGTCGGGACGCGACGGCACCTACGTCGGAGGTGCGACGCTCACGGGCGGTGAAGGCGTCCGGCTCGACGGCGTGGACGACCACGTGAAGCTGCCGAACAACATCCTCGCGGGCCTCACGTCGATCACGGTCAGTGCTGAAGTGCTCATCCGCGCGAGTCAGGCGACGCCGTACTTCATCTACGGCTTCGGCAACACCGACGCGGGTGGCGTCGGCAACGGGTACCTGTTCTCGAGCGGCAACGCCTACCGGACGTCGATCGCGACAGGCAACTGGTCGACGGAGCAGACGACGGCGAGCAGCTCCAACCTCGCGCGCGACGTGTGGAAGACCATCACCTACACGCTGGACGACGCCTCCAACACGGCGCGCGTCTACCTCGACGGCGTGCAGGTCGCCCAGAACACGAACGTCACGATCACGCCCGGATCCATCGGCGGGGGCGTCACCACGGCGAACTACCTCGGCCGCTCCGTCTACACGGCGGACCGTACGCTCGCCGGAAGCCTCCGCGACGTGCGCATCTACGACTCGGCGCTCAGCGCCCAGGAGGTCGCGGCGCTCCACCCCAGCGACGCGACGAAGCTCGCCCGCGACGCCGCCGCGCTCTCGCTCGGCGACCTCTCGGCCGTCACCGGCAACGTCACGCTTCCCGCGACGGCAGTGAACGGCTCCAGCATCAAGTGGGCCTCGAGCGCCCCCGGCACGATCTCGGCGGCCGGCGTCGTGACGCGTCCCGCGAGCGGACAGCCGAACGCCACCGTCACGCTGACGGCGACCCTCACGCGGGGAGGCGAGACCGCGACGCGCACGTTCGATGCGACGGTCCTCGCGATGCCCGGCGACGAGGTGCTCGCGCAGGCGGACCTCGACGCGATCGTGATCCCCGACGCCGACGGCATCCGCGGGAACATCACCCTCCCGTCCCGCGGGTCCGTCAACGGCACGTCGATCTCGTGGACGGCGTCTCCCGCCGGCGTCATCACGACCTCCGCGGAAGGCCGCAAGCCCGCGGGCGTCGTCACGCGCGGCGCGACCGACACCGAAGTGACCCTCACCGCGACGGTGCCCGGCACTCCGGCATCCCGCGACATCACCGTCACCGTCCTCGCCGCGCCGCAGGGCCTCGACACCGACTACACGGCGGGCTACCTCTGGACGCACTTCGAAGCGCAGGGCGGCTACGAGAAGATCTTCTTCGGTCACAGCGAGGACGGCCTGCACTGGTCGAAGCTCAACGACAACTCGCCGATCCTGGCGAACCTCGGTGGCGACCTCGGTGTCCGCGATCCTCACCTCGTGCGCTCCGCTGAGGGTGACAAGTACTGGATCATCGGCACCGACCTGCACGCTGAGGGCGGCGGTGCGGGCGGTTCCGGATGGGACCAGCTCAACGCGAGCAAGAACATCGTCGTGTGGGAATCCACCGACCTCGTCAACTGGAGCGACCAGCGCATCGTCTTCGCGGGCTTCGAGCACGCGGGCAACGTCTGGGCACCCGAGTCGATCTACAACGAGGAGACCGGCGAGTACTACGTGTACTGGTCGGCGCGCGATCGCCGCGAGAACGAGACGCCCGACTGGGCGCTGCGCGTCTACCTCACCAAGACCCGCGACTTCGTGACGTTCACGGAGCCCGAGGTGTGGGCGTCGCTCAACGCACAGGGTGACGGCCAGACCGGCCCGAACATCATCGACTCGACGATCGCAAAGGAAGGCGACACCTACTACCGCTTCTCCACGTCGGACTGGTGGACGGTCGTCGATACGTCGACGAGCCTCGACGGTCCCTGGACGACCGTCATCGCCCGCGACCAGGCGGCATCCTTCGGGCTGAAGGCACGCATGGAGGGCCACACGGTCTACCAGCTCCCCGACGGTCGCTGGGCGGTCATGGGAGACGACGGCGGCTACTACGCCCACACGGCGAACACCCTCGCGAGCCTGCAGTTCACGCAGCTGAGCGTCGGTCCGGGTGCGAACCAGTACTCGTTCGAGCAGCGCTTCCGTCACGGATCCGTACTGCGCCTGTCGGCGGCCGAGGAGGAGCGTCTGCTCGAGGCCTACGGCGACGAGCCGGTCGACCCGGTGGACCCCGAAGAGCCGCAGGTCGGTCCCATTGCGGAATACACCTTCGACGACGGCACGCTCGCGGACTCCATCGGTGACGCCGACCTCACGGCATTCGGAACGGCGGCTGTCGCGACGGATGCCGAGAAGGGAAGCGCCCTGCGTCTGACCGGAGCGACGAACGGCTACGCCTCGTTCCCGACCGGGATGTTCGACGGTCGCGACACGATGACCGTCTCGATGGACATGAAGTCGGAGCTGTCGAGCGGCAACTACTTCAACTTCACCTTCGGAAAGGACAACGTCGACTACTACTTCCTCCGCACGCGCGGCGGTGACGTGCGCAGCGCGATCACGCAGGCCTCGTGGCAGAGCGAGTCGGCCGTGACGGGCTCGGTGACGGCGGGTCAGTGGCACCGCTACGACGTCGTGTTCGAGGGCAACCGCATGACGGTCTACGTCGACGGCGTCAAGCTCGGCGAGAACACGGCGCTGTCCGCGACCGTGAGCGACCTCGGCCAGGACCTCGTCGCGTACCTCGGACGCTCGATGTACTCGGGCGACCGGTTCGCCCAGGCGTGGTACGACAACGTCCGGGTCTACAACCGCGCGCTGTCGCAGGCCGAGGTGCTCGCGAACGCGGGCGTCGAGGACCAGCTCCTCGAGGTCTCGCTCGCGCAGCCCGAGGCCCTCAAGGTCGCCCCCATCGTCGACGCCGACGACTACAGCGTCGTCCTGCCGGTCGTGAAGGGAACCGACGTCACGTCTCTCGCGCCGACGTTCTCGACCGTCGAGGGTGCGACCGTCTCGCCCGCCAGCGGAACGGTCGTCGACCTGACCGACCCCGTCGAGTACACCCTGACGACGCCCTCGGGCGACGAGGTGACGTGGACGTTCGAAGCCCGGGTCGTCAACAGCCCCGTGCTCGAGGGCCTCTACGCCGACCCCAACATCGCGGTGTTCGGCGACACGTACTACATCTACGCCACGACCGACGGGTTCCCCGGGTGGGGCGGCAACGAGTTCTACGTGTGGAAGTCGAAGAACCTCGTCGACTGGGAGCGCGCGGCGGAGCCGTTCCTGAAGCTCGACGGCGCGAACGGCAACGTGCCGTGGGCGACCGGCAACGCGTGGGCGCCGACGATCATCGAGCGCGACGGGAAGTACTACTTCTACTTCTCGGGCCACAACGCGAGCCTCAACCGCAAGACGATCGGTGTCGCCGTGGCGGACAGCCCCGAAGGACCCTTCGTCGCGCAGCCGACCGCCATGATCCTCAACAACGAGGCCGTCACGTCGGGGCAGGCGATCGACCCGGCCGCGTTCCACGACCCGGTGAGCGGAAAGTGGTACCTCGGGTGGGGTAACGGCAGTCCTGTGCTGGCGGAGCTCAACGACGACATGGTGTCGATCAAGGCGGGCACCTTCCAGCGGATCAACGGCCTCACCGACTTCCGTGAGGGCGTGTTCTTCAACTACCGCAACGGTCTGTACCACCTGACGTACTCGATCGACGACACGGGCTCGGAGAACTACCGTGTCGGCTACGCGACGTCGACGAGCATGAACGGTCCGTGGACCTACCGCGGTGTCATCCTCCAGAAGGACCTGTCACTCGGGATCAAGGGTCCGGCGCACAACTCGATCATCAACGTGCCGGGCACGGACGACTGGTACATCGCGTACCACCGCTTCGCGATCCCGAACGGCAACGGCACGAACCGCGAGACGACGATCGACAAGATCGAGTTCGGCGAAGACGGCCTCATCAAGACCGTCGTCCCGACCCTCGAGAGCGTCGCTCCGCAGACGATCGAACTCGGCCCCGAGGTCGAGGTGACCACCGCAACGCGCTGCGTCGCCGGCAAGGCGTACCTCCTGGTCCAGGCCAAGAACATCGACGACGCCCCTGTGACCGTCGACATGTCGACGGCCTACGGGACCAAGTCGTTCGCGGGAGTGCAGCCGGGCAAGACGGCGACGTGGACGATCGCCACCCGCACGGTGGCCCTCGCGAGCGGATCGGCCTCGGCGACGTCGACGTCCGCATCGGGATCCACGACGGAGACGGTGAACTATGCCGCCTTCTCGTGCGGGTGACGATGATCGGCTAGCGGCCTGACACGATGCGGCGACGGATGCTTCGGCTCCGTCGCCGCATCGCTTCTCCACCGAGGGGGATCGGCCCCTCAGGCGTCGGCGCGGACGGCGTACACGACACGATTGTCGACGTACGAGTCGACCGCGCGGTCGTAGACGCCGCCGCATGTGATGAGGCGCAGTTCGTCGCGGGAAACCGCTCCGAACACGCGTGCCGTCGGGAAGGCGGATTTGGGGTAGTCCGCGGTCTCCGTCACGACGTAGCGGTGCACCGCGCCCTCGGCATCCGTGATGTCGACCGCGTCGCCCGGGACGAGGTCGCGCAGGCGCATGAAGACGGCGATGCCCGTCGGCGAGTCGACGTGACCCGCGATGACGAGGGGGCCGCGGCCGCCCGGACGGCCACCGCCCGTGAACCAGCCGACGTCGTCATAGTCGGAGGGCACCTCCATCGACCCGTCCGGGGCGATGCCGAGGTCGATGAGCGGCTCATCGAGGCCGATCGCCGGGAGAGCCACGCGCGCGGGGACGACCCCGAGGGGGAGCGGAGCGATCGCGGCCGTCGGCGGCGGGGACGGCCTCTCCGACGGCGCCGTGGTGATGGTCGGCCGCGGCGTCGACTCCGGCGCGGCGTCGTCGATGGAACCGCATCCCGTGAGGATCAGCGCGGCGGCGATGGCCAGCGCACCCGCGGTGCGCGGCACCCGCCCGGAGGAGAGCGGATGCCGCGCGGCTCGCGGAGAGGGTGTCACTGGCTCGCGGTCTGCCGACGTCGGTGCAGCACGACCGCGGTTCCCACGGTGAGGCCGATGACACCGAGCGCGGCGGCGCTCAGACCCAGGGCGTCGACGGCTGCGCCGGCCGTGCCTCCCGCGCCCGTGTCGACGCCGCCGACGGGGACGGCGGTCAGCTGCCCGCGGACGACACCTGCGGCGTAGTCGACCGTGTGGGAGTCGCCCGTGAAGCCGGCCGGGTTCGCCTCGATCTGGGCGAGGGAGAATCCGTCGCCCGTGTCGGCGCCGTTCGCCTCGATGCCCGTCGTGAACGGTCCCTGGAGGCAGCCCGACGACGTCCGCGGGCCGTCTCCGACGGGAGCGGGGTTGGGGAAGGCGATGCGCGGCGGTCCGGGCTGGCCTGCGGCGGCCTCGTGGATGTGCGTCGCCGTACGGGCGGGGCTCTGGTAGTCGCCGCTCACACCTTCGAGGCGGATGTCGTAGCAGATGATCTCGAGGTCGGAGTTGATCCGGAACGTGAACGTTCCCGATGCTCCGGGCTGGCCGGGTGTCGCGACGCCGTCGTTGTTGATGACCTGGTCGGGTGTCGCCATCACGGTGAACGCGCTCGTGAAGCTCGACGGCTCCGCGACCTCGGTGTCTGCATAGGCCGGCGCTCCGATCGCGAGCAGTCCGACCGACGCGAGCGCGCCGATCGTGAGCGGACGGGCGATTGTCTTCTTCGTCATTTCCTCGGTCCTTTCCACGGGGACGCGGACGCATCCGTTACGGGGATCTACGCCGCGGCATCCGCCTGCGTTCATCGCGAACGCACATCGAATGTGAAATGAACGGAGCAGGCCCCGCGGACGTATGCCCTGACGACGGATGGTCCGGGAGGATCAGTAGCCTGTGAGGGAGAGTGGGCGCGATGGCGGAGGCCGCTCGGCGACGTGGGGGGAACCGGATGGACCCGGAGCCGGGCGAGGGCGTCGTCTTCGACGCGTCGCGGGCGTTCGATGAGAACGGCAGCGCGATTCTCGGTTTCGCCATGAACGCGCTGCGGGATCGTCCGCTCGCGGAGGACTGCGTGCAGGAGACCTTCCTGCGCGCGTGGCGGTCGCGCGACCGTTACGACGGCTCGCGGGCGTCGGAGCGGACGTGGCTGTTCTCGATCGCCCGGAATGTCGTCACCGACGCCCTGCGGGCACGAGCCCGGCTGCCGCGCATCGGCGACGACACGGAACTCGAGACGCGGACGGCTGACGCCATCGACCCGCTCGAGAGACTCGGCATCCTGGAAGGGCTCGCCCGCCTGAGCGAGCCGCACCGCACGGCTCTCGTCGCCGTGCATATCGAAGGGCGCAGCTACCAGGAGCTCTCGGTCGCGACGGGCGTTCCCGTCGCGACCTGGCGGACACGCGCGTACCACGCCCTCCGGGCGCTGCGCGGACACCTCGAAGGGACGGAGGGGCAGGATGCACACTCCTGACGATCGCATCGCGGAACTCATCGCGGCATCACTCGCGGGTGAGCTCACACCGAGCGAGTCGGCCGAGTTCGACCGGCTGCGGCGGGACCACCCGTGGATCGACGACGAACTCCGCGACCTCGGCGTCGTGTCCGACCGGCTCCGCCGTGGCGACGTCGCGTGGACGACGCCGCGCGACGCCGATGCGTTGCGGGAGCGCGTGCTCGCGGCGCTCCCCGTCGACGACGCGCCCGCCGTCGACGCGCGCGGGGGGGAGGCGCCGGCAGTCGTCACGCCGGTGAGGCCTCGACCGCGCCGGTGGATCACGCCCCTCGTCGGGGCGGCGTGCCTCGCGGCGGGTCTCGTCATCGGGCTCGGGGTGCCGGGTCTCACGAATCAGCCGCCGTCGGGTCCCCCTGGAACGCTCGGGGCGATCGAGCCCCTTCAGGTGAGCGACGATCTCGACGGCATCGACGTCGAGGCGGAGCTCGTCGCGCACACGTGGGGCACGGAGGCGATCCTCGAAGCGACGGGCCTCGAGGTCGGCGCGACGTATGCCGTCGTGTTCATCGGGGCCGACGGCACTGAGTTCTCGGCGGGCGAGATCCTCGGGTCGGAGGTGCCGATCCTGTGCCGCATGAACGCCGCCGTCATGCGCGGCGACACCGTCCGCTTCGAGCTGCGTGACGACGCCGCCGAGGTCATCGCCCACGCCGAGCTCCCGGAGGCCTGACCCGGCTGGGATCCGATCGCGAGAGGCCTCCGAACAACTTCCCGACCGCGCTGACGCATGCGCGCCGACACCGTCACCGGTGACAGGAGGAGATCGTGAGCACTCGCACTCGACGCGCACGGTTCGTCGCGCTGGCAGCGCTCGCCGGACTCGTGAGCGGACTCGTCTTCCTCGCGGTGGCGGAGCTCGTCGCGCTCCTCGTCGCGCGCGAAGCGAGCCCCATCCTCGCGGTGGGGTCGTTCGTCATCGACATCGTGCCGCAGCCGCTCAAGGAGTTCGCGATCGAGACCTTCGGGGAGGCCGACAAGATCGCCCTCCTCGTCGGCCTCGGCATCGCCGTCGCCGTGGCGTCGGCCATCGCCGGCATCCTGGAACTCGTCCGTCCGCCTCTCGGCGTCATCGCCCTCGGCATCGCGGGAGTCCTGTCGACGGCGGCCATCGTGACGCGCGCGGGCGTGACGCCGTTGGCGTTCGCGCCGCCCGTGCTGGGTGCCGTCGGGGGCGCGGTCGTCCTCGTGCTCCTCAGCCGACGCCTCCGTGCGTGGCGGAATGGGGTCACCGCACCCGCCGAGACGCAGACCGAGACGCCCGTCGATGCGCCGGTCGAGACCCCGCTCGATCCCGACACGACGGCGGCGCCGCGGAACCTGGACCGGCGTCGCTTCTTCGCCCTCACCGCCATCGCGGGGGCCTCGGCCCTCATCGTGGGGATCACGGCGCGCGCCGTGAGCGTCGCGACCTCGTCGGTCGAGGCCGTCCGGAAGGCGTTGCGCCTCCCCGCCCCGACGTCGACCGTGACGGTGCCCGCGGGCGCCGAGTTCGACATCCCCGGCCTCTCACCGCTCTTCACGCCACCCGAGGACTTCTACCGGGTCGACACCGCCCTGACGGTCCCGACGATCGACCCGAACACGTGGCGTCTCGTCGTGGACGGCATGGTCGATCAGCGTATCGAGCTGAGCTTCGACGACCTCGTGAACATGGGGCTCGACGAGTACTCCATCACTCTGACGTGCGTGTCGAACGAAGTCGGCGGCAATCTCGTCGGCAACGCGAAGTGGCTCGGCGTGCCCGTCCGCGACATCCTGCGGATGGCCGGTCCGCAGTCGGGCGCCGACATGGTGCTGTCGCGCAGCGTCGACGGGTTCACGGCGAGCACGCCGCTCACGTCCCTCACCGATGACGGTCTCGATGCGATCCTCGCGGTCGGAATGAACGGCGAGCCGCTCCCGCTCGAGCGCGGCTTCCCCGTGCGCATGATCGTGCCGGGACTCTACGGCTACGTCTCGGCGACGAAGTGGCTCACAGAGCTCAAGGTCACGACGTTCGCGCAGGACGAGGCGTACTGGACTCCCCGGGGGTACAGCGAGGAAGCGCCCATCAAGTTCTCCTCGCGCGTCGATACCCCCAAGATCGGGGCTCCCGTCGCGGCAGGGCGGATCCCGATCGCAGGGATGGCGTGGGCGCAGACGGTGGGCATCGAACGGGTCGAAGTGCAGGTCGACGACGGGGAATGGCAGCCTGCGACCCTGTCCGAGGCGGTCAACGACACGACCTGGGTGCAGTGGATGATGGAGTGGGATGCCACCCCCGGTACGCACTATGTCGCGGTACGGGCCGTCGACAAGAACGGCGACCTCCAGATCGAGGAGCGCGCGCCGATCGCCCCGAACGGATCCTCAGGCTGGCAGCGATCGCTCATCACGGTCACCTGACGACGTAGCCTGGTGGGGTGAGCGCCTACGTATCGGCGTTCGAGCTGTTCTCCATCGGTGTAGGACCCTCGAGCTCCCACACGGTCGGTCCCATGCGGGCCGCCCTCGACTTCGCCGTGCGCCTGCGCGAACTCGGTCTGCTCGAGCGTGTCCAGCGCGTCACGTGCACGCTGTACGGCTCGCTCGGTGCGACGGGCATCGGTCACGGAACACCCGACGCCGTTGTCGCGGGGCTCATGGGCCTCGAACCGGAGACGGTCGACCCCGGCCTCGTGCGCGCCGCGTGGACGTCGTGGCCGGACGGGCGTCCCCTCGCAGTCGCGGGAGTGCGCGACGTCCCGTTCTCGAAGTCCGACATCGCCTTCGTCCCGCGGACGCGACTCCCGGGCCACCCGAACGGGATGACCCTCGAGGCGTGGAACTCGCCGGACGCCGGACCGGCACGGGATGCCGGGAGCTCTCTCATCCGCGAGACGGGGAGTGCTGCGGCATCCGTCCCCCCGCCACCGCCGACGGACGACGGGTCGCTCGTGCTGCGCGACACCTACTACTCGGTCGGGGGCGGATTCATCCGTCGCGAGGGCGAGCCGCCGCGCGTGCAGGCCCACGCCTACCCGCTCGACTTCTCGAGCGCCGAGGGACTGCTCGCGCTGTGCGACGAGCGCAACATCACGATCGCGGAAGCCGCACGCATCAACGAGGAGGCGCTGCGCAGCGACGACGAGATCGCCCGCGGACTCGACGCGATCTGGGATGCCATGGCGGGGTGCGTCGATGCGGGACTCCGCGCCGATGGTGTGCTCCCCGGCATCCTCAAGGTCAAGCGGCGCGCCGGCGCGATCCGCGAACAGCTCGTCGAGGCCGAGGCCACGGGGCGGCGCGAGCTTCCTGGCGAATGGCTGGGCGCCTTCGCGCTCGCGGTCAATGAGGAGAACGCCGCGGGCGGACGCGTCGTGACGGCGCCGACCAACGGTGCGGCGGGGATCGTGCCGGCCGTCGCGATGTACTGGTGGCGGTTCCTCGCCGACTCCGGACTCGGCGCGGGCAATGCCGTCACGCCGTACGGCGAGCTCGTGGGGAGCGCACTCCTCGGCTTCCACCCCGCCGAGCCCGACCTCGCGGAGGGCTCTCCCGCTGCCCTCGCCGAGGCGAATCGGCGGCGCGGCATCCGGAGGTACCTGCTGACGGCGACGGCTCTCGGCTCGCTGTTCAAGGCGAACGCGTCGATCTCGGGCGCGGAAGGGGGATGCCAGGCCGAAGTCGGCTCGGCGTGCGCCATGGCGGCGGGAGGCCTGACGGCCGTCATGGGCGGGACGAACCGGCAGATCGAGAACGCGGCCGAGATCGCGATGGAGCACCATCTCGGGCTCACGTGCGATCCCGTCGGCGGGCTCGTGCAGATCCCCTGCATCGAACGTAACGCGATCGCCGCTTCGACCGCTGTGACCGCCGCGCGACTCGCGCTGCGCGGAGACGGCTCCCACTTCGTGTCGCTCGATGCCGTCGTGGAGACGATGCGGCAGACGGGGATCGACATGTCGACGAAGTACAAGGAGACGAGTGAGGGCGGCCTCGCGGTGAACGTCATCGAGTGTTGACGCCTCCCTGAAAATTCACTCGAAGTCGTTAGCACTCGATGGGCCGGAGTGCTAATCTGATCGCAGTTGAGTCGAGTCGACTCAACCCCACGACACTTCGACATCGAGGAGGACACCATGGCAACCTATGACCCTTTCCGTGACCTCGACCGTCTCGCGTCGAGCCTGTTAGACACGCGCCGCGGCCCGCGCCGCATGCCGATGGATCTCTACCGCGACGGCGACCACTACGTGCTCACCGCCGATCTCCCCGGCATCGATCCGGGGTCGGTCGACGTCGACGTCGACGGCCAGCTGCTGACGATCCGGGCCGAGCGCACCCTCTCGACGGGAGAGGGCGTGACCTGGATCACCCGCGAGCGCGAGGCGGCGAGCTTCCTGCGTCAGCTCAACCTCGGCCAGGGCGTCGACACCGAGCGCATCTCGGCCAGCTACGCCAACGGCGTGCTGAGCGTCACGATCCCGGTGAGCGAGAAGGCGAAGCCGCGGAAGATCCAGGTGACGTCCGATGCCGGTGACACGGTCATCGAGGCACAGGAGTCGAGCGAGGAACCGCGACTCATCGAGCAGTGATCGGTTAGACGACCACACGAAGGGGCCACCGGCACAGCGCCGGCGGCCCCTTCGGTCGTTCGGCAGCGGAGTGGCGACAGGTCGGACGGGTATGATCTCCTCACCCGATGCGTCCGGCCCGAACCGGACGCCCCCCATCACCCGACGGCGCAGTGCTTCTGAGGCGCAGTGCTTCTGACCTGGCCTGACGGACGTCCGCAAGGATGCCCATGAGCGACCCGTTCTCCGTGCCCGAACGCGAGATCACCGAACCCGTCTCCCTCACTCTGCCCGACGGCCGCCTCGACCGGCGTGCCGTCGGATGGGCGCGGAAACCCCTCGTCGACACTGCCGCGGTCGGTCGAAGTCGGTGGGGGCGCAACAAGCGCTGGGAGTACTGGAACGTCGCCACTCCTTCGCACGTCCTCGCGGCCACCGTCTCGTCGCTCGACTATGCCGCCGTGCACGAGGTGTGGGTCTTCGATCGAGCCGCGGAGCGCTCGTGGGGGCGGAGCGCAACGGTGGTGCCCGCGCGGGGGGTGCAGCTTCCTCCGTCGCTCGACGCGGGTCCCTCGAGAGCCCGGGCGCGCACGCTCCGGATCGACATCGAGCCGGTCGACGGGGGCACGAGGGTGCGGGCATCGGCGCCCGATGTCGCGTTCGACGTCGTGGCATCACTGCCCGCCGGCCACGAGCGACTCGGCGTCGTCGTGCCGTGGTCGGATACCCGCTTCCAATACACCGTCAAGGATGTCGCGCGTCCGGCATCCGGCACCCTCACGATCGCGGGCGAGACCTTCGATGTGCCCAAGGGTCGCTCATGGGCGGTGCTCGACCACGGGCGTGGACGGTGGCCGTACGACGTGCGATGGAACTGGGGTGCCGGCGGAGGCCGGTCGTACGGCCGGGTCATCGGCATCCAGCTGGGCGGACGATGGACCGAGGGGACCGGGGTCAGCGAGAACGCCTTCTTCGTCGACGGCCGACTGCACAAGATCCACGGCGACGTCGCTTGGGACTACGACATCGGGGAGTGGCGACGTCCGTGGGTCGTCTCGGGTGGAGGACTCGAGGCATCCTTCGAGCCCTTCTACGACAAGGTGAGCCGCACGAACCTCGGCATCGTCGCGAGTTCGACCGACCAGTGCTTCGGCTACTGGAGCGGCACGTTCCGGACGGCTGAGGGCGAAGCGATCCCGTTCGACCACGTCTTCGGCTTCGCCGAGGAGGTGCACAACCGCTGGTGACTTCTGCGCGAGGCGGAGCTTGACGTCGGCGACCGCCGGGAGGACAGTCGTCGCGTGGACAACAGCAGCGCCCATGCCGTCGAGGTGCGCGGCCTCCACGTGCGCCGCGGCTCGACCGACGTCTTCGCGGGACTCGACCTCGACATCGCGCGAGGGCGGATCACCGGCCTGCTCGGGCCTTCGGGCTCGGGGAAGACGAGCCTCATCCGATCGATCGCCGGCGTGCAGAAGGTGATCAGCGGGACCGTCACGGTCCTGGGCGCGCCCGCGGGGTCGCGCGATCTGCGGGACCGCGTCGCCTACGACACGCAGGCGGCGTCGGTCTACAGCGACCTCACGATCCAGCAGAACCTGAGCTACTTCGCCCGCGTGATCGGCGCCGCGCGCGACGACGTCGATCGCGTGCTCGAACAGGTCGGGCTGCGCGATCGTCGCCACCAGTCGGTCGAGTCGCTCTCGGGAGGTCAGGAGAGTCGCGTCTCGCTCGCGGTCGCGATGCTCGGGAGTCCCGAGCTGATCCTCCTCGACGAGCCGACCGTGGGCCTGGATCCGGTGCTGCGCGCCGAACTGTGGACCGTCTTCCGCGATCTCGCCGACTCCGGTGCGACGCTGCTCGTCTCCAGTCACGTCATGGATGAGGCGGTGCGGTGCGATCGACTCGTGCTCCTGCGTGCGGGTCGCGTCATCGCAGACACGACACCCCAAGGATTGCGCGCCGAGACGGGAGCCGCGGATCCGGATGCCGCCTTCCTCGTGCTCATCGAGAGGGACGAGGCAGCGGCATCCCTGCATCCGCGCACCCGCCGCGCGCGGGGTGAGCGGTCGTGAACGGCACGCGGACGCTCGCAACGACCGCCCGGGTCCTGCGGCAGCTGAGTCACGACCCGCGGTCCATCGCCCTCATGCTCCTGGCGCCGAGCCTGCTCGTCGGTCTCTTCGCGTGGCTCTTCAGCGACCAGGACGGTGTCTTCGATCAGTTCGGCGGTGCGATCCTCGCGCTCTTCCCCTTCATCGTGATGTTCCTCATCACGTCGATCACGACGTTGCGGGAACGTCGATCCGGGACCCTCGAGCGACTCATGACGACGCCGCTCGCGAAGGCGGACTTCATCGTGGGGTACGCGCTCGCCTTCGCCGTCATGGCGACACTGCAGGCCGTGCTCACCGTCGGCTTCGCCGTCTGGGTGTGCGGGCTCGACGTGGAGGGCCCGCTGTGGCAACTCGGCCTCGTGGCCGTCGTCGACGCGATCCTCGGCACGGCGCTGGGTCTTCTCGCGAGCGCGTTCGCACGCACGGAGTTCCAGGCGGTGCAGTTCATGCCGGTCCTGGTCTTTCCGCAGATCATCCTGGGCGGACTGTTCATGCCACGGGACGAGATGCCGAGCGTCCTGTACGCCATCAGCGATTGGCTGCCGCTCAGCTACGCCATCGACACGATCAACGCCGTCATGACAGCGGAAGAGGGGTGGGACGTGTGGCGGCCGTTGCTGATCGTCGTCGCGTTCGCCGTCGGCGCGTTGATCCTCGCGTCGCTGACGCTCCGACGCCGCACGCCCTGACCGGCGACTGTTGACGCGTCGACCATCACCGGGGCTCGGGAGCCTGTGGGTCAGCCGCCCGTCGACGGTTTGGAGCGCAGTTTCGCGGTCAACGCACGCAGCTGGGCGAGCTCCTCGTCACTGAGTATCGACATCCGCTGCGCGATGGACGCCCCATGGGCCGTCGCGATTCGTCGGAACGCCGCATCGCCCGCATCTGTCGCGGTGACGAGCGACCCACGACCGTCTTCGGGATCGGCGCACTTGGAGACCAGTCCGCGCGCGACCATCCGGTCGACGAGACGAGACACGCTCGGCTGGCTGATGAGCATGTTGGCGGTGACTTCGCGCAGTCTCGCCGTGCGGTTCGGGCCGCGCGTCACCGTGAGGAGGACGTCGTACTCGGCCTGGGACAGACCGGTGTCGTCGAAGTCGCAGCTGATCTCCTCGAAGACCTCGTGCTGCGCGCGGAACAGACTCTCCCATGCCGAAATAGCGAGCCGGCGATCAGTCATGGAGCAAGAGTACGTCCCGCGCACCGGTTCTAGGCTGATCGCATGGTCTGTGATATCGGAGTGCGCGCCGTCCGACGCATCGCGGTGTTCCTCTCGATCCTCGCGGTCCTGCTCTCGTGGACGGTCATCAGCGCGAGTTCCGCGGCGGCGTCGACCGACGTCGACGACTTCGCATTCGAGAGCCTCGATGTCGAGTACGAGCTCTCGCGCGCCGATGACGGAACGAGCAGACTGCGGGTCCGCGAGACGTTCGTCGCCGTCTTCCCCGAGTACGACCAGAACCGCGGGATGCGCCGCGTCATCCCCGACACGTACCAGGGTGCGCCGCTGCATCCCGAGCTTCTCTCGATCACGGACGGAGAGGGCGATCCGCGTGCCTCCGAGACCGACTCCGACGACGGGCTCTTCTCGATGACGTCGCGCGCCGACGACTTCGTGCATGGACGCCAGACCTATGTCTTCGAGTACACCCTCGAGAACGTGACGCGGTACTTCGCCGATACGGGTGTCGATGAGTTCTACTGGGACGTCACGGGAACCGATTGGCGCCAGCCGTTCGGTCGCACATCGATGCGGCTGGAAGTGGATGACGCCCTCGCGGATGCGTTGACCGGCGCGGCATCCTGCTACGTCGGATCGCAGGGTGCGACGGATACGTGCGAGATCCGGGTGGACGCCACCGGCGTCACCGCGGCAACGGGTCCGCTCGCTCCCTACGAGACGATGACGGTCGCGGTCGCTTTCGCGGAGGGCACCTTCACGCCGTTCGACCCGTCGTACTTCGCGTCGCCGTGGGGATGGCTGCAGGCGATCGCGGGACTCGGTGCCGTCGGCGCGCTCGTGGGCGGCGTCGTCGTGCGACGACGCTACCTGCGTGATGATCCCGGGCGTGCGACGATCATCGCGGAGTACACCCCGCCGCGCGACATCGACGCTCTCGAGAGCGCCGTGCTGCTCGGACTGGTCACGAAGGCGATCCCCGCCGAAGTGCTCGAGCAGGCGGTCGTGGGGAGCATCCGCATCGTCGAGGGTACTCGCGGGCGCTGGAGTTCGCGGGCTCCGCTGATGGCCGAGCTCATCGATCCGTCTCGGGCCGACGGTGACGGACGGATGCTGCTCGAGGGTCTCTTCCCCGAGGGCAGGCCCGGGGAGCAGTTCGAGTTCGGTCGGAGCGATACGCGGTTCTCGACGGCGGCGCAGAAGATCCTCAAGGCCGCGAACGCGGAACTCGATGAACGCGGGATGCGTCGGCGCGTTCCCGGGCGCGTTCGCGTATGGCCGATACTCGTGGCGGTCGTCGCCGCGGGGGCTGCGTTCCCCTTCGGGCTCGCGGCATTGAGTGCGGGCGTTCACGCGGCAGTCCCGATCGTCGTCATGGTGGCGGGGCTGCTTCTGGCGATCACGGTCATCGGGCTGGTGTCGAAGAGACCGCTGACGTCGCGAGGAGCGGAGACTCGCGACCACCTCGCGGGCCTGAAGGTCTTCATCGAGTGGGCGGAGGCGGACCGGATCCGGATGCTGCAGTCTCCCCTCGGAGCCGAGCGCGTGCCCGTCGACACGAGCGATACGCGCGACATGCTCCGCCTGTACGAGTCGCTCTTGCCGTACGCCGTCGTGTTCGGGCAGGAGAAGGAGTGGGCGCAGCAGCTCGCGGTGCTGTATGGCTCGGACTCGCCCGGTTGGTACAGCGGCACGAGCGGGTTCACCGCGGCGTCGTTCGCATCGGGCATCTCGACTCTTTCGGCATCGTCTTCTTCCTCATCGTCGACGTCAGGCGGATCGAGCGGCGGTGGGTCCGCCGGCGGCGGGGGCGGCGGAGGTGGAGGCGGGGGCGTCTGACCTGCGCCCGTTGAGCCGTCGTCTGATCCGCTCGCGCTGCAGGTGCACGGACCCGCGCGCTCGCCGCCACTCTCCGGATCGGTCGACATGCGCGGGCGCGCGCACTTCGGGCACGCCCTCTCTCATTCGCACGCTCCAGCCGCTCGTCTCAAGCGTCCGGTGATGGTGCCAACACAGAAGCATGCCGTTATCGGTATGCGTCGGACCACCTCGCGAGTGCTCGATCGCGTGATGGACTTCGCACCAGACGGCGGGAACGTGGCATCGCGGGATGACACACCCACCGTCGCGCGCCATGATCGCCCTCCGCTGGTGGGCCGTGAAGACCCGGTGGGGTGAGCCGAGCGATGTGATCCGGCCGTTCTCGTCGTGCACGATGACGTGCGTCCCGCCCGCGCAGGCGATCTGACGGGCCACGCGCGCCGGCAAGGGCTGGTCGGTCCCGTCGATGACAGCGACTCCGGAGGGGGAGTGCAGGTCTTCCGCGCTGATCGTCACGAGCAGCGTCGGTGCGGCGCCGCCCATCGACGGCGTCTCGGCGGCCCGCGCCGCGACGGAGAGCACGCTCGCGAGCACATCGTGCTGCTTCTGCGGACGGGTCCGCGGATCGTGTGTCGGCCCTGCGTCCTCGGCGTCGGACGCCAGGGACTCGGAATCGACGAACAGGGGGCCGCGCGGAGTGCCGCCGGCTCTGTCGCCGACGCGCGGAGACAGATGCGCGTGGATCAGTTGCTGAAGCTGAGCAGCCACATCGGGAAGGAGTTCGCCGCGCAGTGGCACGAGCCCGTCGCGCACTCGACCGAGCACAATCCCTCGGCGTCGTTCTGCACGTTCGTATTCGGGCAGCACGCCATCGGGATCGAGAGCGAGCAACCACACCCGCGCCTGGACGAGCGTCGACTCGGCGTCGAGTCCTGCCGTGTCGTCGGTGCCGACGGCATCTGCAACGAGGGCCGCCTCTGCGGCCGCCAGGTCGGCGGGGTGACAGCGCTCGCCGATCGGCCCGAGCGTCGTCGTGATGGCGGCGACCGTGTCGAGCCCGACGAGCCCGTCATCGAGCGCCTGTCGCAGGCGGGGGAACGGCGCCTGCACGAGGTCGCCCGTCAGTGACGTCGTCGACGCGATGGGCCGGGCCGCTCGCGTGCGCTGCCGCGCTGTCGTCGTTCGGATGCCCGTGAGTCTCGTGAGCAGCTCGACGGCGGACCCGCACCCCATCCGTTCGCACAGTCGCGCGGCTCCGCGCTCGGGTCGGCAGCGGTCGTCGACCTCGCTCGCGACGATGAGCCGCGCCGCGTCGACACGGCGGCCGAGCGACTCGACGAGACGCACGAACTCCACGAGCTGCGTGTCGGTCATCGCTCGCGCGTCGTCGTTCGCGAGCGCGGGTGACAGCAGATCGGCGAGATGCCGCTCGATCTCAGGGAGCCGCCGGAGGAGGGCATCCGCTCGTTCTGTCATGCCCCCATCTTGCCCAGGGGTTCCGACATTGCGGTCGACACAAAACCCAGGTCAAGAGGCGATTGTGGATAAGCCTTCCACGCCCTCGCCTGGGGAGGAATCGATGAACCTCGCAGCCGCGCGCGGACGCCGAACACAGAGTAAGGGCCGGTCGGAGAGGCTCCCGACCGGCCCTTGTCCCTTGCACCAAGAGTGTCCTGCAATCACATGCCGGTAGCTGCCACAGCAAAACAACTACCGTTCCTGAACTCTATAACGACGAGGTAACGAAAGGGAAGAGGTAAGCGTTATCTTTTCGTGATTTGCGTCCCGCCGTCAGCCGACGCGGACCGAGCGCGGCATGTCAACCCCCCACGAAAACGCCGGGGTCCCGGCCGATCGCTGGTGCGCGGCTGTTAGCGTCCTCACATGACGGCAGCATCCTCGCAGGTCGGCGTCTCTGCGGGCGTCGTGTCCGCGCGCGGCCGCGCTGTCGTCCGGGTGTTCCTCGCCCTCGGCGTTCTCAACCTCGCAGCCGTCCTCGGGGTCGGCCTCGCTCTCGGATTGCCGGCCGCCGCACTGATCGCGTGTACGGGAGTCTTCGTCGCCGCGTTCTCGACCGCTGCGGTGTTCCTCCGCAGAGGCCACCCGCACACGCGGCTCGGACTGGCGAACATGATCACGCTCGCGCGGCTGTCGATGGTGACCGTGCTGCTGGGCATCTTCATCGCCGGACGGGCCGAGCCGTGGTTCGTGATGACTCTGGGTGTCATCGCCCTCAGCCTCGACGGGGTGGACGGCTACGCGGCTCGTCGGCAGGGTCTCGCGTCCCGGTTCGGGGCGTCCTTCGACATGGAGGTCGACTCGGCCTTCGCCCTCGTGCTGGCGCTGCTGGCCGCGACCGGCCCGGCAGGTCCGCTCGCGATCCTGCTGGGCCTGCCACGCTACGTGTACGGCCTCGCGGCTCTCGCTCTGCCGTGGCTGAACGGCGAGCTCGCACCGCGCTTCAGCCGCAAGGTCGTGTGCGTCGTGCAGCTCATCGCGCTCATCGCGTTGCAGCTGCCGTTCCTCGGGATGCCGGTGGCGCTGGCCATCGTGATCGTCACCGCCGCCGCGCTCGCGTGGTCGTTCGGGGTCGACACGGTCGCGCTCCGCCGCGGCCGTCGGCGTCCGCCATCATGAGCTCGCCACGTCGCACCCGCGCGGTCGTCCTGCGGGTGCTGCAGTTCGTGGTCACGGCGGGCCTGCTCGTCCTCGTCTGGCGCCTGGCCGACGGAGCGGATGCCGTGGGCATCCTCGTCGCGGCGAGTCCGGCCTGGCTCGTCCTGGCGGTGTCGCTCCTCATCCTGCACACGGTCTTGGGCGCGCTGCGCTGGCGCGTGACGGCGGCGCCGCTCGGCATCGACCTCACGCGCCGACGCGCCGTCGCGGAGTACTTCCTCGCGCAGCTGGCCAACACCGCCCTTCCCGGCGGTGTCCTCGGCGACGCTGGCCGCGCTGCCCGCTCACGCCACGAGGCCGGACTCGCTCCCGCCGCGGGTGCCGTCGTGCTCGAGCGGGCGATCGGGCAGCTCGCACTGCTCGTCGTGCTCGGTGCCGCGTTCGTCGGGACGCTCGCCCTGCCGAGCGGCATCACCTGGCCGCCGGGGGTCGCGATCGCCCTCGCCGTCGCGCTGTCGATCGCCTGGACCGTGACCCTCGTCGCCGCCGTCGCGGCGCGGCGGTCGTCGCCGGATACGCGGGGGAGGCTCGCCAGGGTGTTCGCGGGCATCCGCACCTCGACCGCCGCTCCGGGGGTGGCGGTGCGCCAGGTGCTGCTCAGCGCGGGCACCACCGCGAGCCTGCTCTCGGCCTTCGCGTGTTGCGCGCTGGCCGTCGGGGCGCCCATGTCGCCGGTCGCCGTCGCCGCCGTCGTACCCGTCGTGTTGTTCGCGATGCTGCTGCCGATCTCGATCGGCGGATGGGGCGTGCGGGAGGGGGCCGCGGTGGCGCTGCTGCCGATCGCGGGCCTGAGCGGTGCGCAGGCGCTGGCGGCGAGTGTCGCCTTCGGGATCTGCGCGCTGGCATCCGTGCTGCCGGGTTTCGCCGCCGTCTGGTCGTCGAGACATTCCGCCTCCCGCGGCGCCGTGGCAGGCTCGAGAGCACGAGAGTCGTCGCATCCCTCCACCATCGCCCCTGCAGAGGAGCCGTCATGACCGTCCCTCCCACGTTCACCCGCCGCGCGCTGCTCGGCGCGGGCCTCATCGGAGCCGTCGGCCTCGCAGCGGCCGCGTGCAGCACGACCTCCCCTTCGACATCGGGCGGCGGACGAGCAGCGCCGCGTGATGTCGCCCTCCAGCTGTCGTGGTTGCACTCGGCGCAGTTCGCCGGAAGCTACATCGCCCTCGACCGCGGGTGGTGGAGCGATGCGGGCCTCAACGTCGACCTCCTACAGGGCGGGCCCAACGCTCCGGTCGAGCCGCCGGTCGTCTCGGGTGCCGCGCTCATCGGCATCTCGGCCGCCGACTACACGGCATCCGCCGTGGCCGAGGGCGCACCGTTCAAGATCCTCGGGGTGGCGATGCAGAAGAACCCCTTCGTGATCGCGTCGCTCCCCGACCGGCCCGTCAACACCCCCGCCGACATGGAGGGGATGAAGATCGGGATGGCGGTTGCCAACACCCCGGTGCTCGAGACCCTGTGCACACTCAACGGCGTCGACATCGAGGCGATCGAGATCGTTCCGACGCAGTACTCGGCGCAGCCGCTTCTGGCGGGCGAGGTCGACTGCCTGCTCTGCTGGGAGACCGATCTTCCCGTGGCAATGGTCACGCAGGGCGTCGACAGCGTCACGATGCTCATGGCCGACTACGGATATTCGGTGCATTCGCAGACGTACATCGCGACGGAGGACAGCCTCGCCAACCGCCGCGAGGACCTGGTCGCCCTCATGGCCGGCGAGGTGCGGGGCTGGGAGGAGTACCGCAACGACACCGCCGCTGCCGCGCAGCTGACCATCGACATGTTCCCGGATGCCGGACTCGACCTCGAGACCGAGACGCTCAAGGCCGAGCGCCAGGTGCCGCTGATGTTCTCGTCGGTGACCGATGAGAACGGATTCGGCTGGTGGACCGACGAGTCCGTGCAGCAGAACATCGAGACGCTCGCGCTGCTCGGTCAGACCGTCGACGCCGATCTGTGGGATCGGTCGATCCTGGAACAGGTCCATGGCGGCTGACGACGCCGGCCCCGGCGCCGGTCCACCCCGGGTCGAGGTCGTCGCCGCGGCCAAGACGTACCCGGACGGCACAGAGGCGCTCTCGCCGCTGGACGCCGTCTTCGAGGCCGGTCGGACGACCGCCCTCGTCGGTCCGTCGGGATGCGGCAAGTCGACGTTGCTGCGGATGATCGCCGGCCTCGAGCAGCCGTCAGGTGGCACGGTGACGATCGGCGGCGCGGCGCCGGCGACTGTTGCGGCCCGAGGCGAGCTCTCGATCGCCTTGCAGGATCCGTCGCTGCTTCCCTGGCGGACGGTGCGCAAGAACATCGCGCTCGCGCTGTCGCTGGCCCGCGCGCCGATCGACAAGGCCAAGGTCGATCAACTCGTCGACCTCGTCGGGCTCGCCGGATTCGGCGACGCAAGGCCGGCCGCGCTGTCGGGAGGGATGCGCCAGCGCGCGGCCATCGCGCGCGCCCTCGTGACCCGGCCGCGCCTGCTCCTGCTCGACGAGCCGTTCGGCGCCGTCGACGAGCTGACGCGTCAAGACCTCGTCGAGGAACTTCCGCCTCTGTGGCGTGAGCGGGGCACGACGACGCTCCTCGTGACGCACTCGATCTCCGAAGCGGTGCGCCTGGCTGATCGCATCCTCGTGCTGAGCCCCCGGCCGGCGCGCATCGTCGCCGACATCGCCGTCGACCTCTCGCAGCCGCGTCCGCACGACGTCGCGCGGTCCGACGCTTTCCGCGCGCTCGTCGACGACGTGACGGCGGCGCTCGAGCGCTCGCGGCAGACGACGGCATCCGGCCGCGCGAACCGGGACGACGCGCCGGATGCCGCGTCGTCGAGCACACCGGTATGACGCAGACGCTCGTCCCGACAGCCCCTCGGGCCACGGTTCCCCGGCGGCGATTCGAGATCGCCCTCGCCCTCCTCGCGCTGATCGCGGTGTGGGAGGTCGCCGCACGGCTGCTGACGGGCGCGTACGTCCTCGCCGCGCCGAGCGAGGTCGTCGTCGCGATCGTCGACAACGCGGCCCTGCTCGGCCGCGCCCTCGCCGCGACCGGGCAGGCCGCGCTGGTGGGCTTCGTGATCGGGAATCTTGCGGCGGTGGCTCTGGCGGCTCTGGCGGTGCTGGTGCCGCGGGCCGAGCGCGTGGTCACTGTCGTCGCGCTCGTGGTGTTCTGCCTTCCGCTCGTGGCGACCGGCCCTGTGCTGCGCGTCCTGCTCGGCCCCGGCGACGGGCCGCAGATCGCTCTCGCCGCCCTCGCGGTCTACTACACGACCATGATCCCGGTGCTGGTGGGCCTGCGCGCGGCGCCTGCCGGCTGGTTCGACCTCGTCCACAGCTACGGGCGCGGCGAAGCGGCGGCACTGCGCTACGTGCGGGCGAGGGCGAGCGTGCCGTACTTCGTCGCGGGACTGCAGATCGCCGCTCCCGCCGCGTTCCTCGGCGCGATGGTGGGGGAGTTCACCGGCGCGCAGAGCGGACTGGGGGTCCTCACGATCCGCGCCTCGCGGGACCTCGACATCGAGCTCACGTGGGCGCTCGCGACCGTCGCGACGATCGTGTCGGTCGTGGCCTACGCGGTCATCGGCGCGATCGGCCGGCGATTGACGACCGAGGAGCCGCCGATCATCCTCGCGCACGCGCGCCCACCGGTCTCCCGGCGGCACCGCCTGCGCAGCGCGCTGAGCACGACGCTGTGGTTCGTCATCGTGATCGTCGTGCTGTGGTGGGGCGGCATCATCGTCACCGGCCTCAATCCGTTCTTCGCCCGCACGCCGGTCGACGTCATCCGCATCCTCGCGGGAGTCGACGACGGCGGGGCTGTGCGCGGCGAGCTCCTCGTCGCGCTCGCCGAGACGGCGGCGCTCGCCGTCCCCGGCTACCTCGCAGGACTCGCCGCCGGCGCGGGCCTCGCGATCCTCCTGGTCCTCGTGCCGCGCGCCGAAGCGGTGGGCATGCCGATCGCCATCGCCCTGCGCGCGGTACCCATCGTCACCACGGCGCCACTCGTCGTGCTGCTGCTGGGACGGGGACCCGTCGGGGGTATCACGCTCGTGGCGGTCATGGTGTTCTTCCCGACGCTGGTGTCGTGCCTACAAGGTCTGCGGCAGGCGCCCGGCAACGCCCTGGACGTCCTGCGCAGCTACGCCGCCCCGACGCGAACGCAGCTCGTGCGGGTGCGGATCCCCGCGATGCTGCCTGCCTTCTTCGCCGCGGCGCGGATGAGCGTCCCGGCCGCCGTGCTGGCGGTGACGGTCGTCGAATGGCTCGCGACGGGCAGCGGCATCGGGAGTCTCATGGCCCTCGCCGCGTCCCGGTCGGGGTACGACGCGCTCGCGGGCGCTGTGGTGCTCGTGACGGCGCTGTCGGCACTGGGGTACGCCGCCGTGGGCGCGATCGAGACGCGGGTGCTGCGGGTCTACGCGCCGGAGCAGTACGCGTGAGACGTGCGGTCTTCGCCATCCCGGGCGACCTCGACACCGTCACCGGCGGCTATCTGTACGAGAAGCGCCTTCTCGAAGGGCTGCGCGCCGTCGGCACCGACACCGCGCATCTTCGGCTCGGTGGCTCGTTCCCCGACCCGTCGCCCGCCGATCACGCGCATGCCGTGCGCGCTCTCGAGGCGATCGATCCGCAGACGCCGATCATCCTCGACGGCTTCGTCTTCGGGTCCATGGAGCCGGCCGGCCTCGCGGGCCTCCGCGCCCCGTTCGTCGGGATGGTGCACCATCCGCTCGCCCTCGAAGAAGGGCTGTCCGAAGCGAGACGTGCACACCTGCTGCGCACCGAGCGAGCCAACGTCGCACTCGCCGCTGCGATCCTCGTACCGAGCCCGCACACGGCTCGCATCCTCGTCGAGGAATACGACGCCGATCCTGCCCGGGTCACCGTCGCCCGGCCCGGGACCGACATGGCCGTCGGCGGCCGCGAGCCTTCGGATCCACCCCTCATCCTGTCCATCGGCATCCAGCATCCGCGCAAAGGACACGACGTGCTGCTGCGCGCCCTCGCCCGCATGACCGACCTGCCGTGGAATGCTGTCGTCGTCGGAGCGGAGTGGGATGCCGCGCACGCGGCCGATCTGCGCGCGCTGCGCGACGGGCTCGGCCTCGCGGGTCGCGTCCGCCTCGCGGGGCTGGTCTCGGCACAGGAGCGAGATGCGCTGTACCGCTCGGCGAGCGTCTTCGCCCTCGCGACGCGCTACGAGGGCTACGGGCTCGTCTTCGACGAGGCCCTGTCCTGGGGGCTTCCCGTCGTTTCGTGCCGCACGGGGGCTGTGCCCGACACCGTACCCTCCGACGCCGGCATACTGGTTCCGCCCGAAGACCCCCTCGCCTTCGCCGATGCTCTGCGATCGGTGCTCGGCGATCCCCGGCGGCGAGCGGCGCTCGCCGCCGCCGCGTCAGTGGCCGGCGCGCGGCTTCCGGGGTGGCTCGACACGGCCAGAACGGCTCAGGCGGTGCTCGACCGCCTCGCGTGAGCCGGGCGGCGCGGGTGTCGTGGCGCGCATGTCGATGGCTCTACGCTGGGCGCGTGAGGCGAACCCGGACCCCCCGATCCTGGGAGGTCGACCTCGGTGTCGGCGTCGCCTACGGGCAGGAGAAACCGTCATGACCACATCATCGAGACACGTCGCGTCACTTGTCCATGGCGACGTGGTGCACGCCGATGAGAACGGCTCGATCACGCGGCTGACCGCCGACCAGTTCCCCATCCTCGAGCGCCTGTCCATCAAGCGCCTCGTCCTCGAGCCGCGTGCGGTGCGCGAGCCCCACTGGCACGCCAACGCCAACGAGCTCGCCTACTGCGTCGCAGGCCGCGTGCTCGTCTCGGTGCTCGACAACGGGTCTGCGTTCTCCTCGTTCGTCGTCTCCGAGGGGCAGATGTTCCACATCGACAGCGGAAGCCTTCACCACCTCGAGAACATCGGCGAAGACACGGCGGAGTTGATCATCGCGTTCAGCCACGAGCGGCCGGAGGACTTCGCGCTCAGCAGCGCGTTCGGGGCGATGACCGACGCGGTGCTCGGCAACACCTACGGTCTGCCGTCGACCTCATTCCGCGGCTTCTCCCATTCCGTCGCGCCGCGCAGCATCGTCCGGCGGGAGGGCGTGGAGTCGCCCGGGTTCGACGCGCTGCGGAACGACCCGCATCGCTTCGACGTCGAGGCGATGGGCGCGCCGGTCGATTCTCCCGTCGGCTCCGCTCGCACCGCGCGGCAGCAGTTCTGGCCCGCCCTGAAGAACCTCTCGATGTACTCGCTGCGCATCTCGGAGGACGGGATGCGCGAGCCGCACTGGCATCCGATCACGGCAGAGATGGGCTACATCCACAAGGGGCGTGCCCGGATGACGATCCTCGATCCCGACGGGACCATCGACACGTACGAACTGGGTCCCGGCGACGTCTACTTCGTCCCGCGCGCGTACCCGCACCACATCGAGGACGTCGGCGACGACGAGATCCACTTCCTCATCTTCTTCGACCAGCCCACACCGGGCGACGTCGGCTTCCGGGCCTCCGCATCGGCCTACAGCCGGGCCGTTCTCTCGGCGGCGTTCGGGGTGCCGCAGGATGAGCTCCCCGATTTCCCCGTGACAGTGGAGGACCCCCTCGTGGTCGAGAGGATCAATCCGGTCGACCCCGTGTGACGACCTCTCTCGGTACATCGAATGCGCGTCAGTCCTCGCCGCGCTCCAGCAGCATCTTCGCCCGCGCCAGACCGCTCGCCAGCGTGGTCCGTGCGGATTCGGCGACGACGGGCTCGACCAGTCTGAGCATGCCGCCGGGGCGGGCATGGATGACCGCGCTCACGCGGCATCCGATCGCCGACGGCGTCATCTCGAACCGCAGGCGTGTCGGCATCGTGCCCGACGTGCTCGTCGCGGCCATCGTGTGCGGAGCGGTGAACTCGGTGACGTCCCAGTCGAACTCGATCTCGCGACCCATGACGCGCATGCGCGTGCGGATGCGACTGCCCACCGCGACCGGCGGTGGACTCAGGAGACGCTCGGACAGCACCGAACGATCCCACTGCGCGCGATGATCCGGATCGGTGAGGAACGCGAACACCTTCGCGGGCGGACGGGCGATGTCGACGCTCTCGGCGATCTCGAACACGGGCCTCCTCAGATCGTCATCTCAGCTTCGCACGCGCAGGACGCGACGGGTCGAGCCGGAGTCGGTGACGCGACAGGCGCGGCCGCGCGCGGACCGGCTCTAGACTCGCTGTTTCCCGAAAGGAGCGTCGCGATGCCGCTGGACCCGTTCTTCGCAGAGCGCCTGCGCGTGCACCGCCGCTACCTGCTCAGCCAGCGCATCGACGCGCTGAGGGCCCGAGTGCGCGCGGTGGGCGTCGCCCTCGGCATCCGCCCCGCCGCGCCGTCGCGCGCGAGCAGAGCAGGACGCGGCTGCACCGGCGAGCACGGCACCCGTCCCGGTCGTCCGTTCGGGATCGAGCGGGGCACGCGCGCGGCACCGCAGGGCGGCCCGGTCATGGGATCGCAGGGAGCTCGAGACCGTCGGTACGCCGGGGCCGCCCGTGCGCACCGTCGAGCACACCGTGCCGGTTCCGGGGCGCCCCGACGTGCGGGTGCGGATCTATTACCCCGTCCTCGACGCCCGTGAGCACGCGCCGGTTCCCGCAACCGACCCTGTGCCTGCGTGGCTCACGTTCTTCGGCGGGGCGTTCCGCATCGGCGGCATCGACTACCCCACGACGGACGCGGCCAACCGGCGCCGCGCGTGGGAGGCCGGCGTCGCGATGGTCGCCGTCGACTATGCCCTCGCTCCCGAGAATCGCTTCCCGACCCAGGTCGACCAGGCGCGCGCGGCCCTCGCCTGGCTGCACGCGTCGGCGCCCGAACTGGGGATCGATCGCGGGCGGATCGGCGTCGCCGGGGTGTCGGCGGGCGCATCGATCGCGGCCGCTCTGACCTTGGCGAACCGCGATGGCGCGGCCCTGCCGATACGGCTCCAGGTGCTCGAGATGCCGGTGACCGACCTCACCGGGGCGCACATCGATCTGCGCGCGACGCGCGCGATGCGCATCCCGAGCCTGATCGCGCGGCGCGAGCTGCGCTCCGTCGCCCGCACCTACCTCGCCGACCCTGCCGACGCCCGCGATCCGTTGGCCTCGCCCCTTCGGGCCGCCTCGCTCGCGGGCCTCCCCGAGGCCACGATCTTCACCGCCGAGTTCGATCCGCTCCGCGGCGACGGGGCGGCGTACGGTGCGCGGCTGCGCGCCGACGGTGTCGAGGCGAGCACGGTGCTCTACCTCGGAGTCACGCACGACGTCTCGATCTTCACGGGGGTCCTGCCCGCCGCCCGTCGCTGGCACCGCGAGGTCGTGTCTGCGCTCGCGCGCCTCCACGAGACCGCCGCGACGCCGAACTGAGCAGACGGCGGGACTGTCAGGACACCCACGGGCCCAGTCCGTACGCTGACGAGAGTGACGACAGAGAACGACGCCCGCACCCCCCTGAGCGACCGCCCGTGGCTGAGCGCCTATGCCGACGGCGTGCCCCATGAGATCGAGCCCGTCACCGAGACGCTCGTCGGAATGCTCGAGGCATCCGTCGCGCGGTACGGCGACCGGGTGGCGCTGGAGTTCTTCGGCGAGCGCACGACCTACGCGGAGCTGGGCGACCAGGTGTCGCGCGCGGCGAATGCCCTGCGCAAACTCGGCGTCGAGGCGGGCGACCGCGTCGCGCTCGTCCTGCCGAACTGTCCGCAGCACGTCGTGGCGTTCTACGCCGCGCTGCGCATCGGCGCGATCGTCGTCGAACACAATCCTCTCTATACGCCGCGCGAGCTCCGGCACCAGTTCGAGGTGCACGAGGCCGTCGTCGCGATCGTGTGGGACAAGGTCGCCGACATCGTCGCGGACTTCCCGCGCGACATCGCCCCCGCCGCGATCGTCGCCGTCGATCTGACGGATGCCATGCCCTGGACGACGCGCGCGGCCCTCCGGCTCCCGCTCGCCCGTGCCCGCGAATCCCGTGCGGCCCTCACGGCGACGCCGACAGCAAAGGGCGTGATCGGATGGGCGCCGTTCGCACGTGCGCGTCGGCTGTCGCGCAAGCATCCGTCTCCCGTTCTCGACGACATCGCCCTTCTGCAGCTGACGAGCGGGACGACGGGCACCCCGAAAGCGGCGATCCTGTCGCATCGGAACCTCCGCTCCAACGCCGCGCAGGGGCGCGCGTGGGTTCCGGGGCTCCGTGAGGGCGAGGAGACGTTCTACGCCGTTCTACCGATGTTCCACGCCTACGGTCTGACCCTGTGCCTGACCTTCGCGATGTCGATCGGGGCACGCGTCGTCCTGTTCCCCAAGTTCGACGTCGATCTCGTCGTCGCCGCTGCCAAGAAGAGCCCGCCCACCTTCCTGCCCGGAGTGCCGCCCATCTACGACGCGCTGTCACGTGCGACGACCCGCAAGGGCGTCGACCTCTCCAGCATCCGCTTCGCCATCTCGGGGGCGATGAGCCTTCCCGTTGCGACCGTCGCGCGCTGGGAGGAGGCGACCGGCGGCCTCCTCGTCGAGGGATACGGGATGACGGAGACCTCGCCCGTCGCGCTCGGAAACCCCATCGGCCACACGCGCAGACCCGGTACCGTGGGCGTCCCCTTCCCGAGCACCGAGATCCGCGTCGTCGACCCCGACGATCCGTCGCGCGACCGTCCGCTCGGCGAGTCGGGCGAGCTGCTCATCCGCGGCCCGCAAGTCTTCCAGGGGTATTGGAGGCGTCCCGACGAGACGGCCGCCGTGCTCCTCGAGGGCGGGTGGCTGCGGACGGGCGACATCGTGACCGTGTCGGAGGACGGCTTCGTGACCGTCATCGACCGCGTCAAGGAACTCATCATCACGGGCGGCTTCAACGTCAGTCCGACCGAGGTCGAACAGGTCTTGACGCAGCATCCGGATGTCACCGCCGCAGCCGTTGTGGGCCTGCCCCGGTCCTCCGGTGGCGAGGACGTCGTGGCGGCCGTCGTCATGAACGACGGCGCGGTCTTCGACTCCGATGCGCTCCGGGACTTCTGCCGCGGGCACCTCGCCGCCTACAAGGTGCCCAAGCGGATCGTCGAGGTCGATGACCTCCCGCGGTCGCAGATCGGCAAGGTACTGCGCCGCTCGGTCCGCGAGCAGCTGCTGTCGCGCTGACGCGGCCGTTCGGGCGGGCGTGCCGTCAGTCGGCGCGGCGGCGCTCGATGAGGACGGTGTCCCGCCAGCGACCGGCCCACGGGCCGTAGGTCATGAAGGCGATGCGCTCCCGCTGGCCGACCCGGCGGAACCCGGCCCGTTCGTGGAGTGCGAGGCTCGCGACGTTCTCGGGGAAGACGCTCGATTGGATCGTCCAGATCCCGTCGTCATCCGCGGCGCGAAGGAACTCCCCGAGCAGCATCGCGCCGACCCCGCGGCCCCGAGCGGCGTCCGAGACGTACACGGAGTGCTCGACGACGCCGCGGTAGACGTCGCGCGCGGAGATGCGGGATGCCGCGACCCATCCCGCGAGCGTTCCGTCCTCGTCGACGGCGACGAGTCGCCCCGTCCTGACTTTGCCCGCGTCGAAGGTCGCCCAGTCGGGCGGAGGCTCGGACTCGAACGTCGCGTTTCCCGTCGCGATGCCCTGCCGGTAGACGGCTTCGACGGCGGTCCAGTCGTCTGGCCGCATCGGGCGTACGTGCATCGTCATCGACGCAGAGCGCGCGACGCCTGTTCGAGTGCGTCGTTCACGACCCGGTAGTACGCCCACCGACCGCGCTGCTCGCGGGTTGCAAGACCCGCCTCGACGAGCAGCTTCATGTGGTGCGAGACGGTGGGCTGTGAAAGCCCGACCGGGTCGGTCAGGTCGCAGATGCACGCCTCTCCATCTTCGGAGGCGGCGATGAGCGAGAGGAGCCGGACGCGAGTCGGGTCGCCGAGTGCTTTGAAGGTGTGCGCGATCCGCTCGGCCTCATCGGGGGTGACGACGCCTTCGGTGACCGGTGAGCAGCATCCGCCGGTGTCGGTCGACAGCAACGGCAGGGGAGTGGGCATGCATCGATTCTGGCACGTCGTATTGACATTCGTCGATAGATCGAACAAGGTCGACGCATCGAGAAGTGTCGATGCGTGAGGAGAATCGCATGGAGAGCACGTTGCCCGTCGTCGTGGTCGGAGCGGGACCTCAGGGTCTCGCGGCCGCCGCGCACCTCGTCGAGCGCGGTGTCCCCGTCGTCGTGCTCGAGGTGGGGCCGGGACCCGCGGCTGCTGTTGCGGAGTGGGGCCACGTGCGGCTCTTCTCAGCATGGCCCGAGCTGATCGACGCGGCGTCCGCGCGCCTTCTGGAGTCCACGGGCTGGACGGCGCCGACCGACGGGTACCCCACGGGGGCTCAGTGGATCTCGCGCTACCTCGCGCCGCTCGCGGAGGTGCTCGGCGAGCGCATCCGCTATGGAGCGCGGGTCGTGGGGGTGTCGCGCCTCGGGCGCGACCGCACGATCGACGCGGACCGCGGCGGCCAGCCGTTCACAGTGCACGTCGAGCCGATCGACGGCGACGAGTACCGCCTCCACGCTCGTGCGGTCATCGACGCGTCGGGCACGTGGGCGTCGCCGAACCCCGCCGGCGCCGACGGGATGCCGGCGCTCGGGGAGCGCGCATCCGCCGATCTCCTGGCATACCGCATTCCGGATGCCCGTGAGCGGGCGTCCTTCGAGGGGAAGCACACAGTCGTGATCGGTTCCGGTCACTCCGCGATCACCGCCGTCATGACCTTGGCGCGGATGGCGCGGCGCGATCCCGGCACGACGGTGACGTGGTGTCTGCGGCGGGCGACGGTCGACAACGCGTTCGGGGGCGGAGAGGCCGACCAGCTTCCGGCGCGCGGCGCCCTCGGGGTCAAGGCGAAGGAGCTCGTCGACGCGGGCCTCGTTTCGCTCGCGACGGGGTTCCGCATCGAGCGAGTCGATCGCGACGGCGAGGGGGTCGTGCTCGTCGCCGAAGACGGCCGCACGCTCGCGGCGGATCGTGTCGTCGTGCTCACGGGATTCCGTCCCGATCTGTCCTTCCTGTCGGAGATGCGCCTCGACCTGGACCCGACGCTGCAGGCGCCGACGCGGATCGCCGCCGAGGTCGACCCGAACGTCCACTCGTGCGGCACGGTCGCCGCGACGGGAGCCGCAGAGCTCGCGCAGCCCGAGCCGGACTTCTACATCGTGGGCGCGAAGTCGTACGGCCGCGCTCCGACCTTCCTCGCGCTGACGGGTTACGAGCAGGTCCGCAGCGTCGTCGCCGCGCTCGCGGGCGACCACGCCGCGGCACGCCGGGTCGAGCTCGTGCTGCCGGAGACAGGGGTGTGCGGCGGCGCCGGAGCGTTCGACGGCGTGGGCGGTTCATGCTGCGCGCCACCCGCGCAGGTGCTCCAGATCGGGCGAGCTCCCGCGGCCGTCTGACGCGCGCATCGCGTGCGCGATCGCGGAGATCGGCCCACGCGAGTACCCCTGGGGGGTATGGTGTGGGTGTGAATCACGACGACGCACACGTTCTGGAAGCGACCGCGGACCATCACGCAGGGCACGGCGCCCACGCGGGGCACGGCGACCATGTCGCCCGGTTCCGGCGCCTGTTCTGGATCATGCTGATCCTTGCCGTGCCGGTCGTGGGATTCTCGACGATGTTCTCGATGATCCTGGGTTATCCGCTTCCGGATGCCGCGTGGGTGGGCTGGATCTCGCCCGTGCTCGGCACCGTCATGTACGCATGGGGTGGCGCTCCCTTCCTCACAGGCGCCGTCGGCGAACTGCGCGCCCGGAAACCCGGCATGATGCTCCTGATCGCGCTCGCGATCACGGTGGCCTTCTTTGCCTCCTGGGGAGCGAGTCTCGGCCTGCTGCACCACGAGCTCGAGTTCTGGTGGGAGCTCGCGCTCCTCATCGTCATCATGCTGCTCGGGCACTGGATCGAGATGCGTTCCCTCGCGGCGACCACCTCGGCCCTCGACTCGCTCGCGGCGCTGCTCCCCGATGAGGCGGAGAAGATCGACGGCGACAGCACGGTCACCGTCGCGCCCGCCGATCTTGTCGTCGGTGACGTGGTCCTCGTCCGCCCGGGTGGACGCGTCCCCGCCGATGGCCGGGTCGTGGAGGGCTCGGCGAGCATGGACGAGTCGATGATCACGGGGGAATCCCGTCCCGTACGCCGCGGCGACGGGGATCCGGTCATCGCCGGAACCGTCGCGACAGACTCGGGCCTTCGGGTCGAGGTCACCGCCGTGGGTGGGGACACCGCCCTCGCCGGCATCCAGAAGCTCGTCGCGGACGCGCAGAACTCGTCGTCGCGCGCACAGCGGCTCGCCGATCGCGCCGCCGGATGGCTGTTCTGGTTCGCTCTCGGGGCGGCCGTCATCACGGCGATCGTGTGGACCGCCGTCGGAAGCCCCGACGACGCCGTCGTGCGCACGATCACGGTGCTCGTCATCGCGTGTCCGCACGCCCTCGGCCTCGCGATTCCGCTCGTCGTGTCGATCGCGACGGAGCGTGCCGCTCGCGGCGGCGTGCTCGTGAAGGATCGCCTCGCGCTCGAGAGCATGCGCACCGTCGACACGGTGCTCTTCGACAAGACGGGAACTCTCACGAAGGGCGCGCCCGCTGTGACCGCCCTCGAGACCGTCGACGGGACAGACCCCGACGAACTGCTGGCCTGGGCGGCGGCAGCCGAGGCCGACTCGGAGCATCCTCTCGCCCGGGCGGTCGTCGCGGCGGCGAAAGGCAAGGGGCTCACCGTCCCGAGGTCGTCGGACTTCCAGTCCTCGCCCGCCGTCGGAGTCCGAGCGCTGGTCCAGGAGCATGTCATCCAGGTCGGCGGCCCGCGCCTGCTGGAACATGAGCAGGTCGGCGAGCTTCCGATCGCCGACCACTGGCGCGACGAGGGTGCGATCATCCTCCATGTGCTGGTCGACGGGGCCGTCCTCGGCGCGCTCCGGCTCGCGGACGAGATCCGGCCGGAATCCCGCCAGGCCGTGGCGGCGCTGCAGGACCGCGGCGTGCAGGTCGTCATGATCACGGGCGACGCGGAGGCGGTCGCGGCGTCGGTGGCCGGCGAGCTCGGTATCGACAGGTTCTTCGCCGGCGTCCGCCCCGAAGACAAGGCCTCGAAGGTCCGGGAGCTCCAGTCGGAGGGGCGCCGTGTCGCGATGGTCGGCGACGGCGTGAACGACGCCCCCGCGCTCGCTCAGGCGGACGTCGGAATCGCCATCGGTGCAGGGACAGATGTCGCGATCGCGTCCGCGGGCGTCATCCTCGCGAGCGACGATCCACGCTCCGTGGTCGCAGTGATCGAGCTCTCCCGCGCGAGCTACCGCAAGATGACGCAGAACCTCTGGTGGGCTGCGGGCTACAACCTCATCTCGGTACCGCTCGCGGCGGGCGTTCTCGCTCCGATCGGATTCGTGCTCCCGATGTCGGTCGGTGCCGTCCTCATGTCGCTGTCCACGATCGTCGTCGCGCTCAACGCACAACTGCTGCGCCGCCTCGACCTGCGCCCCGACGCCGTCGTCGACGAGTGACGCCGACGCGCGGCATCCCCCTCTTGTCCGCACCGCTTGACCCGGTTGTCGCCACAGGGACTGGACTGGCCCGATGTCTCTCTCACCTCGCCTCGGCGCGTCGACCGCCCGCTCCCGAGAGACCCTCCTTGCCGCGGCACTCCTCGCGGTCGGTCTCGTCACGGGCTGCTCGCCGCAGGCGGAGCCTGCTCCGACCGCGACCTCGACTCCGACGGCATCCGCGACGGTGACCCCGGCTCCGACGGAGACCGCTGGGCCCGACGCCGACGCCGCGCCGGGCGGCATCCTCGACGTCATGCTCGGCGAGTCGTACGACGATGCCGTCGCGCGGATCGGCGCAACGCCGACCGAAGGCTGTCCGAGGGTGGCCACGTCGCAGGGCGAGGGGTACCAGATCGAACTGCAGCGACCTGAGCCGCCCGTCGAGCCGCAGTCGCCCGTCGAGGTCGTCGCCGTGACGACGCCCGTCGGAAACGCCGCGCAAGGACCGGTCGGTCCGCGCACGGCCGCGGGCATCGGGATCGGTTCGACGTTCGACGAAGCGCAGGCGGCCTATCCCGACGCGGAGGTCGTCGAGATGCCGGATGACCGGAGCTACCTGATGATCGAGACCGGCACCGATTCGCGGGCGCTCTTCCTCGCCTACAGTCCGGAGACATCGGTCGTGTGGGGCGTCATCGCGACGACTCTCGACGTCCCGCCGTCCCAGCCCTGCGCGTAGCGCACGGCTCAGGTGATGTGCGTGCGCACGGCTCAGGGGATGTGCGTACGCACGGCGTCGAGGAAGGCGTCGATGTCGTCCACTGAGATGCGCACCGCCGACACGGTGACCTGACCCTGCGGCAGGTCGATCGCCGTCGGCTGTTCGAGTTCGATGTCGACGTCGGTGCCGTCCTGGACAGTGTGATTCAGCACCGTGGCATCTCCCGAGCCCGTGAGCGAGAGCGTCGGCGCCTCGGGGAGCGACCGTCGGCGTCTCTCGACGGAGGCGATCGCCTCCCAGGGCAGGTCGATGTCGACCTCGCCGCCGCTGCGCACGCGGATCCCCGTGGGACCGACGGCATGCGGACGCGTCAGATACGAGAGCAGCATCCCGACCATCGTGAGGACGCCCCAGAGGCCCAGGATGAGAAGCGGGAACCGCACGGCAGGCCAGGGATGCGTGATGAGGTCGATGATGGGCACTTCGACAGCCGAGAGCACCAGGAAGATGACGAGCACCGTTCGGATCGGCCCGTCGTAGCTGTGCGCGGAAGCGCCCTCGGGCACGCGGGGCCGGAACGTCACCGCCCGGGCGATGCTCCGCCAGCCCGCAGCCTCTGCTGCGCTGCCGCGGCGGAGGAGATACCGTGCGCGGGCGGAGCCCGTCAGGGCGGGGCCGATCTTGCGGGGGAGGCGGTCGTCGGTGCTCACCTCGACGGTGCGCTCGGATGCTTCGTCGTCCACGGCCGCCGTCTCCCTCATCACCTTTTCGTTGCACTTGCAATGTAAAAGGGCTCCCGGGTCGTTGTCAATGCGACTGCATTGTGAAAACCTGCTGTCATGCCCAAGCGCGTGGATCACGACGAACGCCGCCGACACATCGCGGCGGCCCTGCTGCGCGTGACGTCGCGAGAGGGTCTCGGGGCCGTGAGTCTCCGCCACGTCGCCGTCGAGGCCGGAGTGACGGCGGGGATGGTGCAGCACTATTTCCCTTCGAAGGGCGCCATGATGCAGTACGCGATGGTCGCGGCGAGCGAGCGATACGAGCGGCGGATCACCGCGCAGCTCGATGCCCTCGGCTCCGAGCCGGACCCGCGCCGCATTCTGCGCGTGCTTCTCGGCGGCCTCATCCCGACTTCCTCGGAGGAGTCGGATGATGCGCGCGTCGCGCTGGCCTTTCAGGCGTACGCCGCGCACGATCCCGCCGCGGCGGCTCATCTCGAGGAGAGCGATCGACTGCTCGTCGGGTACCTCGCGGATCTCCTCGACTCGCTGGTGGTCCCTGAGCGAGTGGACTCGCACCTTGCGGCCACGACGCTCCTCGCGGCAGCGGAGGGGCTCGCGACGGCGACCCTCAGCGCGGGGCTCTCGCCGGATGTCGCTCTCGAGGCCCTCGAACAGCAGCTGTCGCTTGTTCTCGGCAGTTGGCCGTGCTCATGAGAATAGATATCATTCTCATGAGCACGGCGAATGCTCGAGGTGAACGGTGGTGGGGGCGTGCTCTGGCTCTCTCCTTGCACCCCTCACCACCCCTCAGGTCGCGGGCTCACGCAACGCTGTCCGTCCATCCGCGAACCGCGCTTGTGCGCGATCATGGCGTCGAGGAACCTCGATGCGTTCTGTCGCGAGAGGCAGGCCCATGGGTCTCGTCCCGACGTAGATCGACTCTGCCCTGTCGACGAGGAACGTCTCGTGCCAGATGCCGACAGCGCCCGGAGCCTTACGCGCCATCTTGTTGAAGCGGGTCCAGGCGGGCCGGTGCTCCTGAGTCGGTGCCGACGCGTACGCGTAGAGCTTCTCGATCGATGACCAGTACTGCACGACGTATGGGCCCCGGCCCCCGAGGAGAAGCGAATAGCCGAGGAATCCCGAGTCCGCGTCGAGGCTCAGCTCACGCAGCATCCGGGGCATCGCCATGAAGACGGGGCCCCAGAGGTCGGGTCGCCACCACCAGTTGATCGTCATTCCGATGTGGAAGACGACTAGTTCGCCGTCGTAGCGGTGCGTCATGCGCGCCGGATCGATCTTGGACATGGCCTCGCTCCTTACTGGATAGTGTCACTATCCAGTGTTAGATAGTATTGCTATCGAGTCAAGAGGTGAGCGATGCGGATCTCGGAATTGTCGGCGGTGAGCAGCGTGCCGGTGGCGACGATCAAGTACTACCTGCGCGAGAGACTCCTCCCGGAAGGCCGGCGTTCCTCCGCCACTCAAGCGACTTACGGCGACGCTCACGTCGCGCGGCTCGCTGTGATCCGCGCGCTCGTCGATTCGGGAGTCGGCATCGCCGGAGTGAGGAAAGTCATCGCCGTGCTGGACGATCCCCCTGATGACCCGTACGAGATCCTCGGGGCCGCCAACGGAGCAGTGACGCCGGAGACGCCCGCTGACATCGACCTCACCGCCGCCACCGAGCTGATCGGCAGGATGGGCGGCGACGCCGAGGCGTGCTTCCCCGATCAGGTCGCCGCGGTCGCACACGCGCTGGCGACGCTCGAACGCGCGGGCTTCACCGTTCCTCCGGCGGTCATGACGGCCTACCTCGACGGGCTCAGTTCGATGGCGGATGCCGAGCTCGCGGCCACTCCTCTCGACTCGGCGGAAGCGGCCGTGCGATACGTCGTGCTCGGCACGGTCCTCGTCGAGCCGCTCCTGCTGGCTCTTCGTCGGGTGGCCGAGCAGATCGCCGCCGCCCAGCAGTTCGGCTCGCGACGCTGACCACGGCACCGGGCTGCGGCATCCTGTCTCGCCCCCACGTGCCGAGAAGACCTGAACTGCTGCCAAACCTGCCGAATCCGAGCAGTTCGAGTCTTCTCGGCGGACGGTGCTGGAGCCCGGATCGGAGGGCACGCTCGGCGGCGTACGGGGTCGGCAGCCGCCCCTCAGGTTGCCGAAAAGACCCGAACTGCTGCCAAATCGGCCGAATCCGAGCAGTTCGAGTCTTCTCGGCGACGGGCGCTCTGCGGCCGGGGGAGGGGCCTACACAGGTCGCGGGGGAGGTCGCAAGCGGTTGCAGGAGGCGGCGCCATCGGATTTGATCGACGAACCATCCAATCCGACGGCGCGAGCCTGACGAACAAGGCACGTGAAGTGTCGCGCGCCGCGCGCGACCACGGCGACGAGAGGGAACGATGGGCATCGCGACGACACTGCGGCGGTTCGAACTGGACACCCGGCCGATCCATCCCGACACGAGGCGGGCTCTCGACCGGCGGTGGGCTGAGCTTCCGGAGCATGCCAAGACCCCGAACCAGCTGCTGGGCCGTTGCGCCGTCGGATGCGAGGGGACGCACGGTGTCTTCCCCAAGTGCAACCTGACCTGTTCACCGTGCTACCACTCCGCCGACGCCAACAAGGTCCGCATCGACGGCGAGCACACCGTCGACAACGTCAAGACCCAGATGGCCCTCCTGCGTGAGATCCGCGGGCCCCGTGCTCACGCCCAACTCATCGGCGGCGAAGTGAGCCTCCTCTCCGCTGACGATCATGCGCAGGCGCTCCTGGCGATGCGGGCCGTGGGGCGCGAGCCGATGTCGATGACGCACGGCGACTTCGACTACGACTACCTGCTCGACATGGTCCTGGATGCCGACGGCAGTCCGCGCTTCGACAAGGTGTCGTTCGCGGCGCACTTCGACTCGCTCATGCGCGGACGCCGCGGCGCGGTGCGTCCGCGAAACGAAGCCGAGCTCAACCCGTTCCGCGAACGATTCGGGCAGATGTTCGTCGACCTCAAGCGCGATCACGGCGTCAAGAGCTACCTCGCGCACAACATGACGGTCACCCCCTCGAACGTCGACGAGGTCGAGCAGGTCACGCGCGACGTGCTGGAGATGCCGTTCGACATGATGTCCTTCCAGCCCGCGGCGTTCATCGGCGACGACCGACGGTGGCGCGAGGACTTCGGCGAAGTCACGATCGACGCCGTCTGGGAACGCATCGAGAAGGGCGTGGGGCAGAAGCTCCCCTGGCAGGCCACGCAGTTCGGCGACCCGCGCTGCAACCGCTCGACGGTGGGGGTGCGTGTCGCCGGCACGTTCGCGCCGCTCCTCGACGCCGACGACCCGAAGGACATCGCCGCTCGCGATCGCTTCCTCGACCACTTCGGCGGGATGATCTTCGGCGACGTGCCGAAGGGAATCCTCGCCGTCAAGGTCGTGCGAGCGATCGCGGCGCACCCTGGCGACATCCCGCCGCTCATCGGTCTCGCCCGCCGCGTGCTCCGTCGTGCCGGGGGACTCCGCCGCGTCATCCGGGCCGCCCGGCGCGGCAAGGTGTCGTTCAAGACGTTCGTCATCCACAACTTCATGGATGCCGAGCAGGTCAAGCCTGCCTGGGACCTCATGGAGAAGGGCATCACCGCCGAGGATCCGCTGCTGAAGGAGACGCAGGAACGCCTCGGTGCGTGCATGTACGCGATGTCGCACCCAGAGGACGGCCGGCTCGTGCCCGCGTGCGTGCAGCACTCGGTGCTCGACCCGATCGAGAACGTCGAGCTCCGCCGCATCCTTCCGCTGCCGACTCCGCGCGACGGGATCGCGCCGCAGGTCGTCGCGCGCCCTTCGGGGATGACGGCGGTCCGTTCGACGGGCTCCAAGGCGCCCGCCGCGACCTGAACGGAGCCGTGACTCCCCCGGACCTGACCCGCCGAGAAGACCCAGACTGCGGGATTTCGGTGCGGAGACGAGCGGTTCGGGTCTTCTCGGCGGGTGGCGGTTCGGGCCACCGGGGCAGCGGGTCAGCGGGTGTTCGGGCCACCGGGGCAGCGGGGCAGGGGTCAGCGCGCGACGATGTGTACCGCTGCCAGGGGGATCGTGACGGCGACGCGCTCGCCGGGGGTTCGCGGGCGAGTCGTGGACGTCTCGGCGTGGAGGCGGATGCCGCCACGGCAGCTCACCACGACGTCGGTGCGCGCGCCGGCTGACGACACCGCCTCGACGACGCCCTCGACGCTGACGACGTCGGCGGCTGCGGGCGCGTCCGCGTCGGCGAGCGAGAGATCCTCCTGCCGGACGACGAGGACACTCTCGCCCGACGGACCTCCATCAGGAACGGGGATGTCGCCGAGCGCGCTGCGGTGGATGCCGGCGTGGACCACTCCTTCGACCTCGTTGCGCCCGCCCATGAGCTGGGCGACGCGCCGCGAGCGGGGCCGACGGTATGCATCGGCGACCGAGCTCTCGTGCAGGAGCACACCATGCTCCATGAGGGCGATCCGGTCGGCGACACGCGAGGCTTCGTCGCGGTCGTGCGTCACGAGGACGATGGTGGGCGACACGGCATGGCGGACCCCGTCGAGGAGGTCGTGCATGTCGCTGCGCAACGCCGGATCGAGCGCGCTGAACGGCTCGTCCAGGAGCAGGACGGCGGGTTCTGCGGCCAGGGCGCGGGCGATCGCGACGCGCTGCTCCTGGCCGCCCGAGAGCTCGCCCACGCGGCGGTCGCCGAAACCGCTCAGCTGCACCATCTCGAGGTAGGAGTCGGCCCGGATGCGGGCGGCGCGCTTCGGCATCCCCCCGACGCGGTCGGCGAAGGCGACGTTGTCCCGCACCGACAAGTGGGGGAACAGGAGCGAGCGCTGGAAGACCATGCCGACGCCGCGGCGCTCGGCGACGACCCCGCCGACATCGAGGCCGCCGATCCGCACGTCGCCGGCGTCGGGGTCTTCGAGCCCCGCGACGACCCGCAGCAACGTGCTCTTGCCCGACCCGCTGGGGCCGAGGACGGCGGTGCACGTGCCGGCGGGGACCGTCAGCGACAGGTCGTCGAGAGCGGGCGCTCCGCTCCCCGGAAACCTCTTGGAGAGGCGATCGAGGCTGAGTTCGGCGCTCACGCGGTGACTCCTTCTCGTGAGGGGCGAGGGGATGCCGCGCCGCGGCGCTCGCGTGCGACGGCGTGCCTGCGACCGAGCGACAGCGTCGCGACGAGCAGCAGGATCGGGGGGACGATCGCCGAGAGCGACATGACGGCGACGGCGGCATCGTTGCCGACGCCGGCGGCGGCCCCTGCGACGACGAGCGGGAGAGTGACGATCTCTCCGCCCCCGACGATGACCGTGACGATGTAGTCGCTCCACGCGACGAGGAACGCGAGGAACGCGGCCCGCGCGAGAGCGGGCGCGATCATGGGCAGTTGCACGCGACGAAGCACCTGCGAGCGCGTCGCGCCCAGGAGGCGTGCTTCTTCTTCGTACGACACGTCATAGGCACCGTAGGCCGTGCGCATGACGAATGTCGTGTACGGCAGCGCGAGGACGACGAGCACGATGACGACACCGAGAACGGGGGGAACGTACTCGCGGAGAAGCACGACGTTGACGCCGAGAACCGCGGCGAAGGGCGGCAGGGCGATCGGGGCGAGCAGGAGAGCCGAGACGGCGCGGGGGAACGGCACCGAGCCGAAGGTGAGGGCTCGCGCGGCGAGGGCTCCGAACGGCGTCGCGATGAGCGCCACGACGAGGCCGAGGAGTGCCGAGTGCGCGAAAGCGGGAAGCATCCCGAAGCCGAGCGCCGACTCGACGCCGTTCGCTCCCCAGGCTGTCGGGAGCGCCGACGGAAAGGACCATGCGTCGGCGAACGACCAGAGGACGAGAGGAAGGAAGGGAAGTGCGAACCACGCGACGAGAAGAAGGGTCACCGCGACGCGAACGACGCGCCCGGCACCGCGCGGCCGAGACAGGGCTCCGCCCACCCCCGTCATCGCCACGCCGCCGTCCGACGCAGCGTCGCGAACGCGAGGCCCACGACGAGGAGGGCGATCGCCGACGTCACGACCGCGACGGCCGCCGCTTCCGGCCGCGAGTCGAGCGAGACGCCCTGGAAGAGCCGCACTGCCAGGACGGGGAGCGGCTCGGGATAGGTCCGCCCGAGCAGCCACGCGACTTCGTACGAACCGAGGGCGTAGACGAAGCTGATGGCCGCGGAGATGACGATCGCGGGAGCCGTCAACGGCAGGAGCACGTGCCGGAACCGCCGCCACCGGCCCGCGCCGAGGAGCGCCGCCGTCTCGTCGTACGTCGCGACGCGTGTCGCGAGAGTGCCCGTCACGACCAGCGCGACGAACGCCGACTCCTTCCAGGCGAACTCTGCGATGACGGCGGCCCACCAGGGGCCGCCGACCCACGCGGGCCACGCTTCGGGGGCGATGCCGAGGAGTCGGGGGAGAACGCCGGCGTCCGCGAGCAGGAGCCCGATCGTCGCCGCGCCGACGAGATGCGGCACCGTCACGGTCGCTGCTCCGATCGCCCCGATGATCCGCCCGCCGACACGCCCCGACACGATGACGATCGCCGCCCCCGTGCCCACGACCACGGCGATGAGCGTCGACACCGTCGCGATCCACAGCGAGACGCCGAGGGCGGCGAGCAGATCGTCGGGATGCGCGGCATACGCGTCGAGACTCGGTGCGACCGGCCCCACGACGGGCAGCAGACCCGTCGACTGCAGGATGGTCGCTCCCAGCCCGCCGCCCACGACGACCACCGTCACGAGCACCGCCGGGAGGACGAGCAGGATGCTTCGCCGGCGATCGGCCGCACCTCCCGGACGGCGGGCGACGGGGGCGAAGCTCATCGGGTCAGGACGTTCGTGCGCCAACCCTCGTCGAGGGCGGGCACCCATTCGGCCGACAGCTCGCCGTGCGCGTTGCGCGACAGCACGTCGTACCCGGGCACGACCGGCGACTGCGGCAAGTCATCGAAGAGAGCGCGGTCCTCGGCATCCAGTCCTTCGATGTCGAGGACCGTGAACTGTCCCCACACATCCGGGTGGGCCTTCGCGGCCTGCTGCTCGACGGACAGTGCGACGTTGGCCACGACCATCGCGCCCGCGACCGCGTCGGAATTGGCCGGGAGGCCGAGGAAGCTCGCGTTGCCGACCGTTCCGTCCTCGAGCGGCAGCACCGTCGTCGCGGGCGGGTACGTGCCGTCGGCGACGAGGTCGGTCAGCGTCGCAGGCCCGTACGTCATCATGAGGTCGACCTGGCGATCGGCGAAGAGCCGGCCGAGTTCGGCCTCATTGGCGGGGTAGGTGTCGCCGCCGCGCCACAGGCTCGGGGCGAGCGCCGCGAGACGGTCGTAGAGGGCGGGGGTGAGCTCGTCGAACGCGTCGTCGGAGTATGCCGCCGGCACCTCGTCGGCTCCCCCCGAGACGCTCGCAAGGACCTCCCGCACGAACACGGATCCCGTGAAGTCGGGTGGGGCCGGATAGGTGAAGCGCCCGGGGTTGGCCTCGGCCCACTCGAGGACGCCTTCGAGGGTCGTGGGAGGGTCGGGGATCGCCTCGGCGTTGTAGGCGAGGGTGAACTGCGCCTTGTGCCAGGGCGCCTCGCAGCCGTCGACGGGCGTGCCGAAGTCGGACTCGAGCAGCGGATCGTCGGGGTCGGTGTTCGCCATCTCGGGAAGGAGATCCGTCCAGCCGCACAGCCATGCGTCGGCTTCGCGGCCCGTCCGGAAGTTGTCGCCGTTTACCCAGATGAGATCGACGGTGCCGTCGGCGCGCCCGGCCTGCAGCTCGGTGAAGACGCGATTGAGCGCGTCGCGCGTGTCGGTGACCGGCACGCGCTCGAGCGTCACACCGAATTCGGCGACGGCGGGCGCGAGGACGTCGTCGACGTAGGCGTTGCCCTGATCGTCGCCGCCGTACATCCACAGCTGGACGGTCTGTCCCTTCGCGTCGTCGACGACGGCGGTCCAGTTGTCGTAGGACGAGGCGTAGGTCGCGGGCGCTGAGCATCCGGCCAGCACGAGAAGCGGAAGAGCCAGTCCGGCGGACAGGGCGCGCAGGGTTCGGGGGCGGTTGCTGCTCACGGAGCTCCTCTGGGGCAGGCGGTCCGTCTGGAGCGCGCTGGACTAGGGTATGGGAGACCGGAGGGGATGCCGTGGAGCTTGACAACGCGGATGCACAGCCGGTCTTGTCGAAGAAGTCGGCCATCACGCGCCTCGTTCTTCTCCTTCTCTTCGTCGCCCTCGCCGCAGCGGTTGGGTTTTTTCTCGCGCCCTCGGATCTCGAGGCGATCCGGGCGTGGGCGGCAGACATCGGCTGGGTCGGCGCAGCGCTGTTCCTGCTCGGGTATGCCGCCCTCACGCTGACCCCCGTGCCGAAGAACCTGCTGGGAATCGCGGCGGGGGTCGTGTGGGGGTTCGGCGTCGCGCTCGTGCTCGTCTACGTCGGAGCGCTCATCGGTGCGGCGGCCTCTTTCGTCATTGGTCGCCTCTTGGGGCGGGAAGCCGTCGAGCGCCTCACCGGCGCACGCGTCGCCCGACTCGACGACCTCCTCGCGCGCCGCGGGTTCCTCGCCGTCCTCGGCGTCCGGCTCGTTCCGGTCATCCCCTTCACCCTCATCAACTACGGCGCCGGCCTCACGGCGGTGCGGCGCCGCGACTACGCGCTGGGGACGGCCATCGGCATCCTGCCGGGGTCCGCGGCCTATGTCGCGCTCGGGGCCTTCGGGTTCGAGCTGGGTCCGCCCTTCTGGATCGCGCTCACGGCGCTCGGGGTTCTCGCGCTGGCGGGCGTCGTGACGGCCGCCGTGCTGCAGCGTCGCAGCGCGGTCCGCGGGGAAGAGGGAGCAGCGGATGCTTGACCGGTCGCTCCGCGCCATGCTCGCGCGCCCGCTCGACGCCGTCGCGGCGGCCCTCGATCGGCCCGGGATCACCCCCGACGGCCTGACGCTCACGGGGCTCGTCCTCGGCGTCGGATCGGCGGTCGCCGCCGCTTTCCAGCTGTGGTGGGTCGCGCTCGCCCTGTGGCTCGTGTCGCGCATCGCGGACGGGCTCGACGGCACGCTCGCGCGCCGACGGCGCGCGGCCGAAGTCGCGGCGGGAGGCGCGGCATCCGCGTCCCACGCGGGCGGATTCCTCGACATCACGGCCGACTTCGTCGTCTACGGCGCGTCGGTCCTCGGCGTCGCGATCGGCGCGACGTCGGCGTTCTCCGCGCCGTGGTGGCCGTTCCTCGTCGTGCTGCTGGCGTACTACGTCAACGGCACGGCGTTCCTCGCGTTCTCGTCGATCGCCGAGCGCGCCGGTCGCACGATCGACGACGGGCGCTCGCTGTCGTTCCTCGGCCGGATCGCCGAGGGCACCGAGACGATCGCCGTCCATGCGCTGTGGCTCATCCTGCCCTTCTGGGCGTGGCAGATCGCGATCGTGTGGGCGGTCTTCGTGGGGATCAGCGCGCTGCAGCGCATCGTCGCGGGATACCGCGCGCTGCGCTGACGCCGCGCCTCACCCGCGTCGTCGGTGCACCGCCGCGAGGAGGCGGATCGCTGCGCCCACGACACCCGTGCCGAGGCCGCGCTGCGCCTCCTTCACGACGGCGTTCCACCCCGCGTCGGAGTACGTGGGGTAGGCGTGCGTCGTCGTCGCGAGCCGGCGGACGTCGAGCCCCGCGCGGATGGCGGTCGTGTACTCGGCGAGCGACTCGCCCGCCCTCGGCCCGACGATGCTGGCGCCCGTCACGCGGCCACGGCGGTCCACGACGATGGTCGTACGGCCGGCGGTGTCGGACTCGCTGATGGCACGGTCGACGTGCGCATGATCCTGCACGAGGATGCGCATCCCGCGGGCGTGCGCATCGCCCGGGGCGACGCCGACGGCGCCCACCTCGGGTGACGTGAACGTCACGCGCGGCACGACGTCGAGGTCGGCCTTGCGCGAAAGACCCAGCACGGCGTTCGTGGCAGCCGTGCTGCCGAAGGCCCCCGCGGTGTGGGTGAAGCGCGGCAGCGGAGTGACGTCGCCCGCTGCCCGGATGTGCGGATTGGACGTACGGAGGGCGGCGTCCACCGCGACGGCTCCCGAATCATCGAGCCGCACGCCTGCCGCGTCGAGTCCGAGGTCGTTCGCCGCGACGCGACGGCCGAGGGCAGCCAGCATCCGATCGAAGGCGACCTCGCTGCCGTCGGCCAGGTGCGCGATTCCGCCGGAGGGCCCGGACTCGACGGCATCGGCGGTCGTGCCCAGCCGCACGTCGACGCCGTCGGCCCGGAGCGCTGCGAGCACGAGAGCGCTCGCAGCCGGCTCCTCCTTCGGCAGCAGGCGCGTGCCCCGGTGGACGAGCGTGACGGTGCTCCCGAGGCGCGCCATCGCCTGCGCGAGCTCGCAGCCGATCGCGCCGCCGCCGAGCACGAGGAGCCGAGCGGGAAGGTCCTTCAGCTCCCAGAAGGTCTCGTTCGTGAGGATCTCCACCTCGGTCGCCCCCGGCACGTCGGGCAGCACGGGCGAACTCCCTGTCGCGAGCACGGCGTCGCGGAACCGGATGCGGTTGCCGTCCACGACGAGCGAGCGCTCGCCGTCGAAGCGCGCGCGACCCGCGAGGTTGTGGATGCCGTCACGTGTGAGCGCCTCGGGCGCGTCGACCGGCTCGATCGTGCGGATGGCTTCGCGGACGTGCGACATGACGGCACGGAAGTCGATGTCGACCTCGTCGACGCGCACGCCCAGGCGACCGCTCGCGCGCGCCGTGTGGGCCGCGTGCGCGGCGGCGATGAGGGCCTTGGACGGGACGCAGCCCGTGTGCAGGCACTCGCCGCCGAACCTGCCTGACTCGATGAGCAGCACGCGCGCACCCAGGACGGCGGCGCTTCGCGACGCGACGAGACCCGCGCTCCCGGCTCCGATCACGACGAGGTCCCACGTCGTGGCGGCGGCCTCCCGGGCGGTCAGTATGCGTCCGGGGCGGCGATGCGAAGCGGTCATGCCGGAAGCCTAGAGTGGTCCGGGGACGGGGGGCTGGATGGCGACGCTGCTGAAGCGCTACGGCGTGGGCGCTCGGTGGTACGACGTCCTCTCGGGGGAGCGCTGGGTCTACGGCGACGGCCGCCGCGCCGGGATCGGCCTCCTGGCGCCGCGGCGCGGCGACGTCGTCATCGACCTCGGGTGCGGGACGGGGCTGAACTTCCCCGCCCTCGTCCCAGCGGTCGGCCCCGAGGGTCTCGTCATCGGCATCGACCGCAGCATCGACATGCTCGCGATGTCCGAACGCCGCGTCGACGTCTCCGGGTGGAGCGACCGCGTGCGACTCGTGACAGCGGATGCCGCGACACTCGAACCGGAGCGGATCGAAGACCTCATCGCGGCCGAGCGCGGGCGTCGGACGGCTGACGCGCTCCTCACGACCTACGCCCTGAGCGTCATCGGACAGCGCGAAGAGGCCTGGCGCCGCGCCCGGACGCTCGTCCGTCCTGGGGGCCGGGCGTGCGTCGTCGACATGCAGCCCCCGACGGGCCGCTGGCGGATCCTCTCGCCGCTCGCGCGGCTCGCATGTGCGGCCGGGGGCGCCGACATCCGCTCGCAGGCGTGGCGGCTCCTCGAGCAGGATGCCGTTTCCGGCAGCATTCTGCGCGCCGAGCGCAAAGGCGGCCACATCGTCGCCGTCGCAGCCTCACTGCCCTGACGCCGACTCCGGCGTGCGAGCATGAAGCATGGCCGTGCGATACGTGAGCGACCTCGCGAGGGCGAACTGGAGCTCGGCGATCTCGGCCGTCGTGGGGATCGGCGCCCTCCTCCTCTTCGTGGTCCTCCGCGGCGATGCCCTGCTCGAGGACACCCCCACCCTCCTGATCGCGTTCTACCTCGTGGCGTGGCCGGCGTTCGTCGCGACCTACGTGCTCTGGACGCACATCGTCTACGCGAGCCAAGGGCCACGCCGACTGGACGCGGCGGCACGGCGCGAGGTGCGCGATCTGCGGCGATGGTGGGTGAGGTTCTTCGGCTATGGCGGAGCGACCAACTGGGCGCTCATCGGCGCGCTCATCGCCGTCGTCTTGACGATCGTCGTCGCCCAGAGTCCCGTGTTCCGTGACGACTGGGTGTTCATCGCCCTCGGGCTGCTCACGGTCGCGAGCTCGTGGGCGCTCATGGTGTATTCCTTCACGCTCGAGTACTTGCGATTGTCGGTCGAGCCCGACGACGGCGAACCGCACATCGACCTCAAGGTCGAGGGCGAGCCTCGATTCACCGACTACCTGACCCTCGCGGTCCTCGTCTCGACGATGGCCGCGACGGTCTCGGCCGAGATCCGCTCGCGACGCGCCTGGACACTCGTGCGCGTCAACGTCCTGTTCGCGTTCGCCTTCAATTCCGTCATCGTCGCGATGATGGTCTCGCTGCTGTTCGGAGGTCTGCTGTCCTAGCCTGTCACGCGAGGCCGACGAGGTGGGCGCTCCGTTCCCACAGCGCTTCGGCGAGCGCGGCGTCGTTCGCCTGGGGGTTCACCTTGTCGGTGCGCTTCTTCCGGTCGTAGTACTCGCCCGACTGCCACGTGGCATCCGGAGTCCCCTCGATGAACCACACGAGATTCTCGCCGCCCTTGTCGGTGCCGATGAGGAAGATCCTTCCCAGGAAGCCCCGGTAGACGAGACGCATGCGGCTCGTCGTGTCGGCCGCGAAGTTGGTGCGGACGGTCCCGGGGTGGAACGCGACCGACGTGATGCCCTCCGCGTGGAACTTCGCGTGCAGGCTCCTCGTGAAGAGGATGTTCGCGAGCTTGGCGTCTCCGTAGGCCTTGTTGGCGCTGTACGCGCGGTGGTTGTCGAGGTCGTCGATCGAGAGGTGCCCGAACAGCCGGTTCGCGACACTCGAGGTGTTGATGATCGCGGCGCGCCCGCGGCGCAGCTCCGGCATGAGCAGGCCGGTCAGCAGGAACGGCGCGAGGTGGTTCACCTGAAGGGTCTTCTCGTAGCCGTCGACCGTCGGGGTGCGGTCGCCGAAGATCCCTCCCGCGTTGTTCGCGAGCACGTGGATGCCGTCGGCTCCCGCGGCATCCCGCAGCCGGTCCGCGAGTGCGCGCACGTCGTCGAGGCGCGCGAAGTCGGCGACGAACGGCTCCGCGCCCGTGTCGCGGGCGACCGTCTCGGTCTTCGTCCGGTCGCGTCCGACGAGGAGCAGTCGGTGCCCGGCCGGCGCGAGTCGGCGTGCGGCCGCGGCTCCGATCCCGTCGGAAGCGCCCGTGATGACGATCGTCTTCCGCGTCATGTTCTCTCCTGGGTGTCGCGCAGCTGTGCCCCGTAGACGGCGGCCTGCGTGCGTCGCTCCATGCCCATCTTCCGAAGAAGCGCCGTGACGTTGTTCTTGACGGTCTTCTCGCTGAGGAAGAGCCGCTCGGCGATCTGCCGATTCGACATCCCGTCGGCGATGAGGAGCAGGACGTCGCGTTCGCGCGGTGAGAGCTCCGCGAAGAGACCGGGGTCTGCGGCATCCGGTGACGACGCTTCTGCCGCCTCGTCGACGAGTTCGCGCAGACGCTCGACATCGTCGGCATCGAGGGAAGCCGCGTCTTCCGACCGCACAACGACGACCGCCGCGCCGGGCTCGCCGAAGGGGAGCACGAGCGCTTCGCCCGAGCCGGGGATGCGCGTCAGGACGTTGCGCGGAACGTGGACGACGTCTCCCGTGTTCACGGCGGCCGTGAGGGGATGGTCGGCGGGGAGCGGCTGAACGGGCGCCGTGCCGGGCGCATCGAGCACGAGGGATCGGTCGGCAGCGACGTGCGCCCGGACGGCGAACTCTGCCCGGGCGAGGTCGGGGAGGGCCGCCAGGAGCACTCCGATCGCATCGTCGGGCGATGACGCCGCGCGGACGTCGGCTTTCGCCTGCGCCCAGCGTTCCCGCTGACGTGTGGCTTCGTAGGTGCGCGCCTTGTCGAGCGCGATCCCCGCCGTTGCGGCGAGGGCGTGGAGCAGCTCGATGTCGTCGCCGCTCCAGTGGCCTGAGGGCGGGCCGGTGACCGTCAGATGGGCGAAACTCTCTCCTCGCACAGAGAGGGGGACGTCGACGGTCTCCGCGCCGGCCTCGGGAGCGGTCGCGTGAGCGCTCCGCGCTTCGATCGGAGGGCCGGGGTCGCCCTCGACGCGGGCGGACGCGTACGCGGCGCCCGTCAGCTCGAGTGCGGATGCCGCGAGACGCGTCAGCACGGATCGTACGTGGAGGTGACCGACGACGGCGGCGTTCACCTTCAGGAGGCGGCGCAGCCTCACCTCGATGTCGGCCATCGCCGCGTGCCACCTCTCGAAAAGCCTTCGCACAGTCTACGAGGGGCCGGGGGCGCTTCTGCACGAGGCCTCTTCCGTGTGGTCAGACCACATGGAAGAATGGTGTCAGGGAGAGCGTCCTCCCCCCGGAGGGCCGTCCCCATGACGAAGGGAACACCATGTCTCGGACAGTTGTCATCACCGGATCCGCGAGCGGGATCGGCAAGGCGACGGCAGAGCTTCTCGGTGATCGCGGATACCGCGTCATCGGAGTCGACATCGCCCACGCCGACGTCGAGGTCGATCTCTCGACCGCGGATGGACGGGCAGCCCTCGTCTCGGGGGTCGCCGACATCTCGGGTGGTGCGATCGATGCCGTCATCGCCAACGCGGGTCTCGCCTCGCCGACCGTCGCGACGGCCGCCGTCAACTACTTCGGCGCTGTCGCGACGCTGACGGGACTTCGTCCGCTGCTCGCCGAGTCCCCGTCGCCCCGGGCCGTCGCCACCGCGTCGATGGCATCCCTGTACCCGCCCGACGAGGAGCTCCTCGAAGCCTTCCTCGCCGACGACGAGGAGAGGGCGCTCGCCCGCGCGGCTGTTCTCGCGGAGGGGGCGCCCGAGCAGGCGAACCTCATCTACGGCACGTCCAAGCGCGCACTCGCGCGGTGGGTGCGACGCCACGCGCCGACGCCCGAATGGGCGGGCGCGGGAATCGCGCTCAACGCCGTCGCCCCGGGTGTCGTCTCGACCCCCATGACAGCAGACCTCACGACCACCGAGGAGGCGAAGGCGGCGCTCCTGCAGATGGTCCCGATGCCGCTCAACGGCATCTTCGGGCCCCGCGACGTCGCCGAACTCATGGCGTTCCTCGTGAGCGTCGAGAACGCGCACCTCTGCGGTCAGGTCGTCTTCATCGACGGAGGGTCCGACGCGGTCATCCGCGGCGACTCGACCTGGTGACCCGCACCGCGCGGCCGTTCCGAACAGAACGGTCGCGCGGTGCACCCCTCTTCTGGCATCCTCACGAGGAGGGGTCGGCGCAGCCGTCGAACTCGCAGACGGTAGCGCTATCTGGGGAGGGTGCCCGTGTTCCTCGGCCTCATGCTCGCGTTCGCCGGCGAGACGATCTTCGGGATCGTCGTGGATCGGGTGTCGAACAAGGCCACGGATGCCGCGATCACGGCCATCACGACGCGTCTGGGGAACGGCCGCATCCGGCTCCCGGAGAACCACGACATCGAGCGTGCGCATCGAGAGAGCACCCGATTCGCGTTCGAGTACCTCATCGCGCAGGCCCTCCCCAAGCTCGAGGGCGAACCGTCCGCGGCGCGCTCGCTCTTCAGCCGCGCGATCCTCTCCCGTCCACCGGCGACGGCAGGGTTCGGTGCGGCCGATCCCCGCTCGGTCCTCGAATGGTGCCGTGGCCTCGAACGTCTGCTCGAGGACGACGAATGGATCGACACGTGGAGCGCCGACCCGCTGGCGCTTCACGCGCTGGAGAGCGTCGCGGCGGCGAAGATCGACGGCGACCTTCTGGACGCGTTCCACGAGAGCGCCCTGCGTGCGCTCCAGGCGTCGCCGCTTCCTCCCGTGCCCGCCCTCATCGACGAGGCGGTGCGACACGGCTGGTCGGCGATCGATCCACGGACCGACGACGTCGAGCAGATCACGCTCTACGGGGCCTACTGCTTGAGGTTCCAGGCGCTCATCGCGCACAACAGCGTTCTGGCGCGGAAGGTCGAGATGAACAGCCGAGCGGCGCTCGCCGACCGGCTCGATCGCCTCGCGGCATCGACAGCGGTCGATCCCGACGTCGTGCGCGACGCCGTCCGCAACGAGGTCGGCCCGGCGTCTGCCCTCCTCGTCGAGCATCTCGAGAGCATCGAACGCGCCGTCGAGCGCGTCGCGGTCGAACTCGACGCGCTCTCGGCGCTCCTGGCCGACGTCGACCGCACGACCAGGCGCACCGAGTCCGTCGCGATCGACATCAAACTCGAAGTCGCTCAGCACGGTGAGATCCTTCGCCGGCTCGCGGTCTGGGCGGATGCCTCGACGGCGCCGGCGATCTCGGGCACGAGTTCTGCCGACGGCGTACCCGTCGACGTCGAGGCCCTGCTGGCCGAGCTCGCACTCCGGCTCGGCGAGTCGACCGCCAGGATGCCGCACGTCGGGATCGACCTCGCCACCGATCGCTCCGCCGTCGACGCCATGCCGCTCGTCCGGCGCCGGACCGACGGCAAGCCGCCCGACGCGACGACCGTCGGATCCCTCGACCCGGAGGAGAGCTTCGTTCTCACGGGCGGTCCCGGCACGGGCAAGTCGACGATCCTCCAGTGGCTCGTGCGCCGCGAGCTCGTCGAGCCGTCCGGCATCCCCGTCTACGTCCTCTGCCGTACGCTCCCGCACGCTGTCCTCGACGGATCCGCCGACCTGCTCAGCGCGCTCGCAGAGCACGCCGCGGGAGCGATCCCCGACCTGCCCGACCGGGAGCGGGCGGCGCTGCGCGCGCGTCTCGTCGACGACCTCGTGAGCGGCCGTGCCCTCCTCGCCTTGGACGGCCTCGACGAGATCGCCGACGGGGCGCGGCGGTCGCACTTCACGGCACGCCTCTCGGCGACGCTCTCGGAACGCTCCCGCATCGTGGTGACGACACGAGAGTCCGGTTCGGAGGGTGCGGTCATGCGTCTCGCCGAACGTCTCGCGCAGCTCTCGGGCGGAGGGGGACTCCGCCGACGGCCGTCGAGCCAGTACGCGATCGCGAGCCTCGACGGCGCGGCGCAGCGCGCGCTCCTCGACGCGTGGGCGGAGGCCGATCATGGTCGGGCCGATCTGTACGCGGACCTTCACACCGCGCTGCGAGCGGGCGGCGCTGCGGCGGGTCTCGGCGACACGGTCTTCCTCCTCTCGCTTCTGGTGGAGGAGATGGATACGGGCGACCGCCTCCCCGACAAGCTCCGCGACCTCTACCGGAGGATCCTGGAGCGCAGCATCGAGCGGCAGCGCGCCGTGTCTCCGCCGCTCACGATCGACGAGGTCTTTCCTCGGCTCGAGCACGTCGCTCTCGGCATGGTCCGGCGTGGCGTCGTCGAGGCGACGGAGTCGGATCTCACCGGGATGCTGCGTCGCTTCGACGAGCTCGCGCTCGACGACTTCCCTTCCGTCGCCGCTCGCCGGACGCCCCACGCGTTCCTCGCCGCCGTCCTGTCGACGGGGCTCCTCGTCGACGTCGGCGAAGGGCCGCGACGGCGCGGCATCCCGCAGCGAATGTTCGCGTTCTTCCACCAGTCGTTCCAGGGGTACTTCGCCGGACGCGGAGTCGTCCACCGCTGGGCGGAGAGGGGCCGCGCGGTCGACGACGTCCTCGATGTCGTGGCCCCCGCCGTCGAGGGGAACGACCTCACCCCACAGTGGATGGAGACGCTGCGGCACGCGATCGACGCGGCGGAGTCGGCGAGTCTCGACGCGCGCTGGTTCGGCGTCGAGTCCCTCGCATCCGTCGACGAACTCTTGTCGGTCTTCATCGCCGACTCGCCCGGCGACGTGTCTCAAGGGACCATCGACGTCCTCGGGGTCGGGCTGTCGGGGCTCGCGGCGGCAAGCCAGCTCACGGTGTCGCCCGCGGTGTCCGACCGGATCATCGAGACGGCGGTGGGCGCGCTCGAGCGGGTCCGGCGACCCGCGGGGTGGGACGAGGCCATCCGGAAGCTGCTCGCATCGCCGTGGCGGGACGACGTCATCTCGATCCTGCGCCGCACGGGCAGCCGCTCAGCGCGAGAGTGGGCGGCCGGACTCTCGGAGCACATCCTGCCACCCGATCTTCCGATCGACGACGCCTCGAGACTCCTCGCGACGAGTCTGCAGCGGGCATGGACGGCCGAGACCGATGTCCAGCGGAGCGTGGCGCTCCTCGAGATCGTCGAGATCGCGTTCCGCGCCCACACGTCGCTCGCGGGGGAGGAGCCCACCGACGACGAGATCCAGCCGGCGGGCGTCGGAGGTCTCGCCGCGGCGGACAAGGCAACGGTGTGGGACGCCCTCATCGGATTGCATGCCGAGGGGGCGGACCCGAGACTCGTCGCGTGGGCGCTCGTGTGGATGTCCGGCGCCCGGACGCCCGTGGGTGATGTCGGGGGTCTGTCCCTGCGGCACCGCGGGTGGGTGGCGCGGCAGCTCGTCGCGCTCGCGGACGACCCTCTCGCCGATGCCAGCGTCGTCGCCGACGTCTCGCTCCTCGCTGTGCTCCCGTGGGACGGGGTGACGCCTGCCTATGCACAGCGGGATTGGGTCTATCAGTGGGCGCTCGTCGCCGACGGGGCCGAGCCGCGCCGGGCGATGCCGCGGCTGCACGGAGTCGTCGACGAGCCGCTCGCGTCGATGCTCGTGGAACTGGTCGCACGCGTCCCGCCCTGGGCGGCGGGGTGGGTGGCGATCGCGGCATCCCGCGCGGGGGCGCGCGACGAGGCACTCGTGGAGCCGCTGTGGGCGCTCCTCGTCGACGATCAGGCGTGGAACGCCGTGCGTGACGAGGCCTGGTACGCGCTCCTCGGGATCGGAGGGGAACGCGTGGCATCCCTTCTTCGCGACGCCATCGCGGCGGAGGACGAGTTCGTGCAGTTGCGTGGTGCGATCGGGACTGTCGCGATCGCGAGCGTGCCGGACCTGGTCGCGCTTGCGGAACCCTGGGAGCACTACGACGACGCCTACGTGTTCGCCCTCTACGGTCACGACGACTCGCGGGGGCCCGAAGAGGCGCGACGGCTTGCGCGGGAGCATCCGGATGCCGCGCACCGGGCCCGCATCGCCGACGCGCTCGACCGTGCGGACGCGGCCTGGGTCGACGAGTGATCCGGCCGCGGCGGGCTACGCGGGAGGCTGCGCCGTTCCCCGCACGCCGGTGATCGCCGCCTCGACGACGGCCGCTGCGAGCGCGTCGATGACCGGCTCGGGCTGCCAGCGCACGGGTCCGTGGACGGCGATGTCGGCGAACCCGTGGACCGACGACCAGCACGCCCACTCCGCGAGCGGACGGCGGGCGGGATCGAGCGCGCCCGCGGCGACCATGCCGTCGAGCGTGTCCATGAGCAGCTGGAAGGGGGCGACGATCTCATCGTCGAGCGTGACGATGCCCTCGTTGGCCTGCGTGTCCTGCGTGAAGAACGCCAGCTCGAACCATCCGCGTTCCTTCCGCGCGAAGTCGATGTAGGCGAGGCCGACCCGGCGGAGCCGCTCGATCGAGGCTTCGGCGGCGTCGAGGTCGGCGGGTGTGTTCGCGACGCGGTCCGAGATCGCGCGGGCGAGGGCGAGCTGCGACCTTCCGGCGACCGTGCGGACGAGGTCGTCGCGGTCGGCGAAATGCCGGTAGGCGGCGTTCGGGGCGACGCCGACGGCGCGAGTCACCTCTCGGAGCGTGACGGCGGTGGGTCCGCCCTCGCGGGCACGCGAGAGCCCCTCGGCGATGAGCGCTTCCCTGAGGTCGCCGTGGTGATACGTCCGCTCCTCACTCAAACCGTTGCGTGTCCTTCCCGAAGTGTGTACGGTGTCCACATCTGATGTGAACGCTGTACACATCGAGGATAGCCCACCGTCCCCGAGCATCCGCCCGGCCTTCGAGGAGTGTCATGACCACCGAGTCCACGTCAGCGGTCCCGGGGGTGCGTACGGTGCGCAACTTCTACCAGGTGCTCGTCAACACGGCCATCGCGAACGTCACCTCGAGCTATCTGTGGTGGGCGCTGACGTTCTGGGCATACCTCGAGACGAAGTCGGTGCTCGCGACGGCGATCATCGGCGGCTCCTACATGCTCCTCGTCGCGGTCTTCGGGGTCGCCTTCGGCGTCCTCGTCGACCGCATGAAGAAGAAAGCCGTCATGCTGCTTTCGAGCATGGTGACGCTCATCGCGTACCTGCTCGCCGGCGCGCTCTACCTGTCCTTCCCCGAGTCGGTCCTCGTCGACTGGGGCGGTCCGTGGTTCTGGGTGTTCGCGGGTGTCATCCTCATCGGCGGCGTCGTGGAGAACCTGCGCAACATCGCTCTGTCGACGACCGTCACGCTGCTCGTGCCCGCCGACCGCCGCGACCGGGCGAACGGTCTCGTCGGAGCTGTCCACGGCATCGCCTTCATGGTGACGAGCGTCTTCTCGGGGCTTTCGATCGGTCTTCTCGGCATGGGATGGACGGTCGTCATCGCGATCGTCGCGACGGGCCTCGCGCTCGTCCACCTGCTTTTCGTCCCCATCCCCGAAAGGGGCATCGCGCACGTCGAGGGAGGTCCCGCCCGCGCAGGCTTCCGCGGCGTGATCCCCGCCGTCGTCGCTGTGCCGGGGCTTCTCGCCCTCATCCTGTTCTCGACCTTCAACAACCTCGTCGGGGGCGTCTTCATGGCGCTCATGGACCCCTACGGCCTGACGCTCTTCGACGTCGAGATCTGGGGCATCGTGCTGGGTGTCACGAGCTTCGGGTTCATCATCGGCGGCGCGCTCGTCGCGAAGTTCGGCCTCGGCAAGAACCCCGTCCGCACGCTCCTCCTCGTCAACATCGGCATCGCGCTGCTCGGCATGACGTTCGCGATCCGCGAGGTGTGGTGGCTGTACGCCCTCGGCATCCTCGTCTTCATGTGCCTCATGCCGATCGCGGAGGCCTCGGAGCAGACGATCGTGCAGCGGGTCGTCCCGTTCGAGAAGCAGGGGAGGGTCTTCGGCTTCGCCGCGAGCATCGAGTCGGCAGCCGCTCCCGTCTCCTCCTTCCTCGTGGGACCCATCGCGCAGTTCTGGCTCATCCCGTACATGCAGACCGACGCCGGAAATGCGACGTGGGGATGGCTGCTCGGCGCGGGCGAGGCGCGGGGCATCGCCCTCGCGTTCGTCGGCGCGAGCGCCCTGCTCCTCGTCGTCGTGCTGCTCGCCTTCGTCTCGAAGCCGTATCGCGCGCTCTCGCGGGCCTACGCCGAGGCGCCGCCGTCGATCGAGGCGGAAGCCGAGCAGGAGGGCGAGGGTGCGGCATCCGCGATCTCGGACGCGGGCGACGACCTCAGATCGAGCGTGCGATAGCGCGCAGGACGGAGAAGAAGAGATGACGGATGCCACGGCACTCCCGCCGATCGTCGACCAGGCCACCTGGCGCCGTGAGCTCGACGCCCTCAGGGTGCGCGAGAAAGCCGCGACGCGAGAGCTCGACGCCATCGCGGCACAGCGTCGCCGGCTCCCCATGGTCGAGCTTCCCGACTACACCCTCGTGGGCCCCGACGGGCCCGTGCGTCTCGTCGACGTCTTCCACGGGCGCTCGCAGCTCATCGTCTACAACCACATGTGGTCGCCCGGCAAGGAGTGGCAGTGCGGCGGGTGCACGGGGTTCACATCGCAGTACACGCGCCTCGACTTCCTCGAGCCGTACGACGCGCGCTTCGTCATCGTCACGCAGGGTGCGATCGACGAGGCGCTCGCGTACCGCGAGAAGGTCGGGAACCGCATGGACTGGTACTCGACGGCCGACAGTCCCTTCGGCGAGGACATGGGTGCGCCCGAGGGCGGCGGCTTCGCCGTCAATGTGTTCCTCCGCGACGGAGATACGGTCTACCGCACGTGGCACACCGACGGGCGGGGAACCGAGCAGCTGAGCCACACGTTCCCGCTCATCGACCTTCTGCCGTGGGGCCGTCAGGAGGAGTGGCAGGACTCGCCGGACGGCTGGCCGAGCCGGCCCACGTACGAAGGGTGGCTCGACTCGCCCGACATCGCGCGGCTGTACGGGCCCGCGCGCGTCTGAGGCGCGTCACCCGTCGAGGAGGCTCTGCCAGCCGGGTGCGTCGGCGTGCTCGAACACGGCGTCTGTCCTTACGTTCCGATCCGAGAAACCGTGCTGGACCCCCGCTGGGCGATGTAGGCGAAGGTGCCGTTCGGAGAGAACGCCACACCCGATGGGGTCGTGCCGACGGTGGTGGTGGCTGTGACGGTGTTGGTTGTGGTGTTGATCCGGATGAGAGTGCCGCTCGAGTAGTCGGTGGCGTAGGCGAAGGCGCCGTCTGGGCTGAACGCCAGACCGAACGGCCTCGTGCCTGCCGTGAAGGTGGCGGTGATGGTGTCAGATGCGGTCTCGATCCGGCTGATGGTCTTGACGGCGGAGGCATCGTTGGTGACGTAGGCGAAGGTGCCGTCGGGGCTGATCGCCACTGCGAACGGGCCCGTGCCGCCAGCGGTGATGGTCGCGGTGACCGTGTTGGTCGCCGCGTCGATCCGGCTGATCGTGTTGCTGTCGTAGTCGGTGACGTAGGCGAAGGTCCCGTCGGGGCTGATCGCCACTCCGCGCGCTCCTGCGACGCCGGTGATGGTGGCGGTGACCGTGTCGGTTGCCGTGTCGATGCGGCTGACCGTGCTGCTGCCGTAGCTGGTGACGTAGGCGAAGGTCCCATCGGGGCTGATCGCCACATCCCGTGGGTTCGCGCCGACGGTGATCGTGGCGGTCACGGTGTTGGTTGCGGTGCCGATGCGGCTGACCGTGCTGCTGACGTCGTTCGTGACGTAGACGAAGGTCCCGTCGGGACTGATCGCCAATCCGAACGGCTTCGTTCCGACGGTGATGGGGGCGCCGACGACAGCGTTGGCCGCGATGTCGATGCGGCTGACCGTGCCGTTGTCGATGTTGGTGACATAGGCATGGGTGCCGTCTGGGGTGATCGCGACATCGTCCGTTGCCCCGATGGTGACGATGGTGGTTGTTGTCGCGACGGTGGCCGCATCGGCGGTCGTGAGGGGGCCGGACGTGGCGGTGACGGTGACGACGGTGCCGGGAGCGGTACCTATCGCAACGTTGAGGGTGGTGGTGAACTGTCCGGCGCCGTCGGTGGTGCCCGTCGGGGATCCGAAGGTGGCGACTGCGCCGGTGGCGGAGAGGGTGACGAGTTGTCCGGCCCAGGGGTTCCCGTCGGAGTCGAGGACGGTGGCTGTGACGGTGGTGGCGGGAGTGCCGGTGGTCACCGTCGCGGCGGCGATGTCGACGCTGACCGCGGAGTCGGCAGAGGTGGCGTGTGCCGGGACGGCTGTCGTGAGGATGATGGCGGGGGTGGCCAGGGCTGCCGCGGTGAGAACCTGTCTGCGGTTGAGCCCGCTCGTGACCGCTTCAGGGGGGATGTTCACGGCTCGCTGTCCTTCACATGTTCGGCGGTTCGCGTCCCCCGCTTTCGTCGGTCAGCGGGTCGAATGCTCCTGGAGGCTAGTGCTGCGGCGCATGGGGAGAGGACTGATGGCGCGGGCGGAATGGGGGCAGATGCTGCCGTGAATTCACCCCCGCCCTCACCTCGCCGTCCCTGGTCAGTCGTCGAGGAGGCTCTGCCAGCCGGGTGCGTCGGCGTGCTCGAAGACGAGGTTCGTCTCGGTGTGAGCAACAGCGGGGTGACCCGTCAGATACGTCAGGACGAACTCGCGCAGCTCGTCGGCGTCGCGCGCCAGAACGTGGAGCAGGAAGTCATCGGCACCCGCCATGTGGAAGAGGCCCATGACGCCCGGGTAGGCGGGGGCCGACCTCCGGAACGCCTCGATCTCGGCACGCGCATGCTTGACGAGCCGGATTGCGATGAGTGCCTGGACGGTTGCTCCGATGCGCGACGTGTCGAACTCGGCGCGGTAGCCGCGAATGACGCCTTCGCGCTGCAGGCGCCGCAGGCGCAGCGAGACGGTCGACTCTGCGACGCCCAGGGCCGACGCCAGGGCGGCGCCCGACGCGCGGGCATTCTCGGACAGGGCGCGCAGGAGCGCACGGTCGGTTCCGTCGAGCTCGATCCTTCGTGCCATGGCCACTCCGATTCCGTTCGAGATTCGCAGATACTTCGACAGTTCAGCATCTCTGGTTGTGATCCTTGAAGCAAGATTGCGGATGCCGGGAGGATCTGTTGATCTGAGCGTATGCAGCGCGATCAACACCAGTGGGAGACCCGAGCCGTTCACGGAGGAAACGCGGGCCTTCGCGAAGCCGGTTCGCATGTTCCGCCCATCGATCTCTCGACGACCTTCCCCCTTCCCGACGTCGAGCGCGGCGGACAGTCCTACGAGGATCTCGCGGGTGGCGGCGACCTCGCCTCCGGCGCGAGTGCCGTCTATCAGCGCCTCTGGCAGCCGGGTGTCGCCCGCTTCGAGGAGGCGCTCGCCGACCTCGAGGGAGCAGACGGTTCGGTTGCCTTCGCGAGCGGGATGGCCGCGCTCACGGCGTGCCTCATCGCGACCGTCTCAGCCGGGAAGCCGCACGTCGTCGCGGTGCGTCCCCTCTACGGCGGCACGGACCACGTGCTGGAGAGCGGTCTGCTCGGCACCGAGGTGACCTGGACGACTCCCGGCGACATCGCGCGCCACCTCCGCCCGGAGACGGGCCTCGTGATCGTCGAGACCCCCGCCAACCCCACGCTCGAACTCGTCGACATCGCCGCCGTCGCGGCTCAGGCGGGCGATGTTCCCGTCCTCGTCGACAACACTTTCGCGACGCCCGTGCTGCAGCGGCCGACCGAGCACGGCGCAACGCTCGTGCTGCACAGCGCGACGAAGTACCTCGGCGGACACGGCGACGTCATGGGCGGGGTCATCGCCGGACCGCGCGACTGGGTCGAGCGGCTGCGGCGTGTCCGCGCGTTGACGGGTGCGCTGCTGCATCCGTTCGCCGCCTACCTCCTGCACCGCGGTCTGCGGACCCTCGCCGTGCGCGTCCGCGCGCAGCAGGAGACGGCGGGCATCCTCGCGGAGCGGATCAGCGCGCACGATGCCGTGGCCCGCGTCTTCTACCCGGGGCTCCCCGGACAGGATCCGCGCGGACTCCTCGGACGCCAGCTCGCCGGACCCGGCTCGATCATCGCGATCGACCTCGCGGGCGGATACGACGCCGCCGCACGCTTCACCGAGGCGTGCGAGCTCGTGACCCACGCCGTATCGCTCGGCGGAGTGGACTCGCTCGTGCAGCATCCGGCATCCCTCACCCATCGCCCCGTCGCCGGCGAGGCCAAGCCCGGAGCCGGAATCGTGCGACTCTCAATCGGCCTCGAGCACGTCGATGATCTCGCCGCCGACATCTTCCGCGCGCTCGACGTGGCGCAGTCGCTCACTCCGGCCGCCGACCTCGGGGTGCTCCCCAGCGGCGTCGTCGAGCACGCGTAACGACGGTCGGAGTTTCGGCGCGGCCACGGCCGACGGATGCCGCGGCTCAGCGCAGCACGGATGACTCAGCGCAGCGCGAGAGCGGCGGCCCCGATGAGGGGGCCCCGGCCGTCGAGACCGGATGCCACGATCCGCACACGCTTCGCATAGGCGAACACCGTGTTCGCGTCGGCCGAGGCCCGCACGAGGTCGAGGTAATCCCGCGCGACGGCCGCGAAACCGCCCGCGATGACGGCGGTGTCGAGATCGAGGAGCGTCGAGGTGCTCGCGATGGCCTCGCCGACGGCACCGGCCGAGCGCCGGACGGCGGCGACCGCGACCGGCTCGCCCGCGGCGTAGGCCTCCGCGAGGGCCTCGCCCGTCTCGCCCACCCAGCCCTGCGACCGCGCCCACGCGACGGACGACGGGCCGGAGGCGATCGCTTCGAGCGTCCCCACTGTCGCGTCGTCGGCGTCGCTTCGTCCGCGGAGGCGCGTCTGGCCGAGGTGCCCCGCATTGCCCGAGACGCCCGTCACCGGCATCCCGTCGATGATGAGCCCGCCGCCGATGCCGGTCGACACGACCATCGCGAGTGCGTTGCGCGCACCCCGTGCCGCGCCGAAGGCGTGCTCCGCGAGGGCGATACACGTGCCGTCGAGGGCCAGGCGCACGGGCGCATCGATGAGCTCCTGGACCACTGCCACGAGCGGGAGCCGCTCGGCGGCGGGGAGATTGAGGGGTGACGCGGTGCCCGCCACGAGGTCGACGGGCCCCGCCGATCCGATCCCCGCGCCGAGGAGCTGGTCCGACGAACGCTGTGTCGACAGGGCGGATGCCGCGACTCGGCGCACGGCGTCGATGATCTCGTCGGTGCTGCGCTCCCGGCCCGTCGGGGCACGGTTCACGCTCTCGATCCTCACCTCGCCGTCGGCGGTGACGAGTCCCGCCTCCACCTTGGTGCCGCCGAGGTCGATCGCGAGGGCGACCTGCTCTCCGGTGGCGTCGTCGCGGGAGGGATGCTGCGCTGCGGTCATCCGCGCATCCTCCCACGCCCGCGCGTTCGCGTCGATGCCGACGCGGCTCGACGAGGAGAGGAGCAAGATGGACCCATGCTGAACATCCCCACCGTGACACTCAATGACGGTCAGTGGTTCCCCGAGCTCGGTCTCGGCACCTACAACCTCACGGGCGACGAGGGCATCGCCGCCATGGTCGCCGCGACGGAGGCGGGCTATCGGCTGCTCGACACGGCCGTCAACTACGGCAATGAGCGCGAGGTCGGCGAAGCGGTGCGTCGCAGCGGCCTCGATCGCGACGAGCTCCTCGTGACCTCGAAGATCCCCGGCAGGCACCACGGCAGGCAGGACGCCGTACGCAGCATCGAGGAGTCGCTGTCGACACTGGGCCTCGACCGCATCGATCTGCAGCTCATCCACTGGCCGAACCCGAGCGTCGGAAAGTGGCTCGAGACGTGGGAAGGGATGATCGAGGCGCGTGAGAACGGGCTCGTCCGGTCGATCGGTGTCTCCAACTTCACGCCCGAGATGCTCACGCGCCTCATCGACGAGACGGGCGTCACACCCGCGGTCAACCAGGTCGAGCTGCACCCGTACTTCCCGCAGGCGGAGCTGCGCGCCTTCCACGCCGAGCATGGCATCCGCACGGAAAGCTGGAGCCCTCTCGCGCGCCGTTCGGAACTCCTGACGGAGGCCGTCATCGGCGAGATCGCCGCCGCGCATGACGTGACGCCGACCCGGGTCGTGCTGCGCTGGCACGTCGAGCTGGACTCGACCCCGATCCCGAAGTCGGCGAATCCGGAGCGTCAGCGCGAGAACGCCGACGTCTTCGACTTCGCGCTCACTCCTGCCGAGATCGACGCCGTCTCGGGGCTCGAGCGCGGCCGGCTGTGGGACGGCGACCCGAATCACCACGAGGAGATGTAGCTCACGCCTCCGGAAGGGCCTCGAGCCAATCCGCGAACGTCATCCCACCGGTCCGTGCGTCGGGTCCCGGGAGGAGTGCGCCGCTGCGCATCGCGCGCCCGATCGCACCCGGGAGGGTGACGGGCGGGAGCCAGGCGCGGTAGCCGATCGCGCGGGCGTACGCGCGCACCATCGCGGCGAGGCTCTCCTCCTGAGGTCCCGCCAGGTCGGGGGTCCGCCCCTGCGGCCCGGCTTCGGCGAGCGCGACGAGCTGCTCGGCGACCTCGCGGGCCGCGATCGGCTGCACGCGTCCGCGCGGTGCGACGTGCACGCCGCCGACGACGGCGCGGGCGAACAGCTGGGCTGCGAACTCGTGGAACTGCGTCGTGCGCTGCAGCGTCCACGGGACCTCACCTTCGGCGATGATGCGCTCCTGGGCAAGCTTCCCCGCGTAGTAGCCCTCGGGCGCGGCATCCACCGCGACGATCGACACGGCGACGTGATGGGACACACCCGCGCGACGCTCGGCTGCGAGAAGCGACCGCGTCGCGCCGGCGAAGAAACCGATGACCTCCTCCGTCGACGTCGCGGACGGGTTGGACATGTCGATGACGACGTCGGCACCTGAGATCGCGCGGCGCACTCCCGCGCCCGACGGCAGATCGACGCCGTGCTCTCGCGTCAAGAGGACGACGTCGTGTCCGTGTTCCCGCGCGACGGCGACGACGTGCCGGCCGGACAGGCCCGTGCCGCCCGCGACGGCGATCCTCATGACCGGACCGCGTCGCGCGTGGATGTCGCCGGGAGCCCGTGTCCTCGCACGATGGAGAGTCTAGGACTGGACCGTCTCCAGCCACTCGGCGAAGGTCTCGCGGCCGAGCGTCGCGCCGGGACCGGGAAGCGCCGAGCCGTCGCGTTGCCGCCTGCCGGATTCGCCCGGGAGGGCGAGCGCGGGGATCCAACCGCGGTGCCCCGTCGCACGCGCGTAGGAGCGGATCATCACGGGGAGGCTCTCCTCCCGCGGACCCGCGAGATCGGCCACACGACCGGAAGGACCGGCCTCGGCGAGGTCGACGAGCCGTTCCGCGACCTCTCGCGCTGCGATCGGCTGCGTCCGCATCCGGGGGACCACGTGGAAGGGGCCGACCTTCGCACTCGCGTACACCTGCGCGGCGAACTCGTGGAACTGCGTTGCGCGCAGGATCGTCCAGGGCACGGCACCGGCCGCGACGAGCCGTTCCTGCGCGAGCTTGCCGACGTAGTATCCGTCGGTCGCCCCGTCGATCCCGACGATAGAGAGCGCCACGTGGTGCCCGACGCCGACGCGTCCTTCGGCGGCCAGGAGCGTGCGGGTGACGGCCTCGAAGAACGCGACCGCTTCGGCGGTCTTGAGGGTCATCGTGCTCGCGACGTCGATGACGGTGTCGGCGCCGGCGATCGCGGCATCCACCCCGCGTCCCGTGACGAGGTCGACGCCCGAGCTACGCGTCAGCACGACGACGTCGTGTCCACGCCCGCGCGCGATGTCCGTCACGTGGGCGCCCACGGTCCCGGTTCCTCCGGCGACGGCGATTCTCATGATGTGCTCCTCCATGGTCGGTGATGAATGTCACTGCACCGACGACGCAGCCGGACGAAACGTGAGGCTCACGATGCGGGCGGCTGCGTCGTCGATGGGGGAGGAGTGGATACTGTCCTCGAAGGGAACCTCCGCATGACCGACGACCTCGACCCCCGTGCTCTCCACGACGAGCGACATCAGCTCATGGGGCTCGCCTACCGCATGCTCGGCACGGTCGCCGATGCGGAGGATGCCGTGCAGGAAACGTACGCGCGGTGGTACCGGATGCCCGAGGCCGAGCGTGCCGTCATCCGCTCTCCCGGCGCCTGGCTGCAGCGCGTAGCGAGCCGCGTGTGCCTCGACATGCTGGGCTCCGCCCGCGCTCGGCGTGAGCGCTACGTCGGTGAATGGCTTCCGGAGCCCGTGCCGGGCGAGACGCCGTTCGGCGGTGCGGCCGTTGCATCCGATCCCCTCGACCGCGTGACCCTCGACGATTCGGTCTCCACGGCGCTCCTCGTCGTGCTCGAGTCGCTCACGCCCGCGCAGCGGGTCGCGTTCGTGCTGCACGACGTCTTCGGGATGCCGTTCTCCGAGATCGCCGCCTCGGTCGGGCGATCGGTCGAGGCGACGCGGCAGCTCGCGTCGCAAGCGCGCACGCACGTCCGGGAGCGGCGGGCGGGGGCGGCGAGCCGTGCGACGCACGACGCCCTCGCACGGGCGTTCGCTCGCGCCTGCGCGACCGGTGACATGGCGGCCCTCGTCGCGGTGCTCGACCCCGACGTCGTTCTGCGCGCCGACGGCGGCGGGCACGTCTCGGCGGCGCGCCGCCCCGTCGTGGGTGCCGACCGGGTCGCGCGGTTCATGCTCGGCATCCCGCGGCTCGCGCCCGCCGCGGAGGTCTCGCCGACCTTCACGCCCGACGGACTCGGCTTCTCCGTCACCCTCGACGGTGCACCGCACAGCGTCATCACGCTCGGCGTACGGGGCGAGCGCATCACGGATGTGTGGATCATGCGCAACCCCGAGAAGCTCAGCCGCTGGGGCTGACCACGCCGAAGGACCTCGCGCCCGTGGCTCCTACAGCCGGGCGCCGTCGTCGTCGCGGTTCTCGAGACCGACGCCCCGGCCGCGCCACGACTCGTACGCGATGAGCCACCCGATCGAGACGACACCCGCGAGGAGCACGCCGAGCCAGACGTTGCCCCACACGAGACCGAACAGGATCCCGAGGGTGAACATGAGTGCAGTGCCGAAGGCCCAGCCGGTGTGTCCGCGCTGCCAGCCGCCTCGTCTCGTCGCCATGCTGCTCAGCCTAGGGGGTCGGTCTTGACGTGCGTGAAACGATGACGCTATCGTCGCAGAGCTGTGCCGCCGGCACGGCAGCACGAGGTGAACCGAAAGGGCGACGGATGCGCGCGTATCGCGAACTCCGCTTCTCGCCGGTCCTGGGCAATCAGCCCACGGACCGCGACGAGTCGACCCTTCCGGCGCCGGTCGTGTAGCAGCATCCGCTCTTCACGCCCCGCACCGCTCAGGTCCGGGGCGTTTCCTCTTTCCAGGGGATGCCGTGGGCCCGAGGTCACCGCTTCACCGCGCCTCTGGGGATGAACACCCAGGCGCACGCACAAGGAAAGAGATCATGGAGAGGCTCTCCAACCGGCTGCTCTCGTGGGCGAGCCTGATCGACGAGAAGACCGTCGAGCAGGCACGCACGTCGAGTCGCATGCCGTTCATCCACCCGCACCTGGCGCTCATGCCCGATGCCCACCTCGGGAAGGGGGCGACGGTCGGGTCGGTCATTCCGACGCTCGGCGCGATCATGCCCGCGGCCGTCGGTGTCGACATCGGCTGCGGCATGATCGCCGTTCGCACGCAGTTCACGAGATCGCAGCTGCCTGCCGACCTCGCGCCGCTGCGCGAGCAGATCGAGCGGGCGATCCCGCTGTCGGCAGGTCGCGACAACCGCAAGATCGTCGCCACCGCCGAGCCGCGGGTCGCCGAGCTCGAGGCGCTCGCCGAGAAGGCCGAGTTCGACCCGGAGACCTACGCGGGGCGCTGGCGCCTGCAGCTCGGGTCGCTCGGATCGGGGAACCACTTCATCGAGGTGTCCGTCGACGAGTTCGATCGCGTGTGGATGTTCCTCCACTCCGGATCGCGGGGTGTCGGCAACAAGATCGCGACGCATCACATCGCGGTCGCCCAGCGCCTTGCGAAGCTGGGCCCACCCGCCCAGAGGCTCCGCGCAGCGCGCAGCGATGCGTGGAGTGAGGCAGGGGGATGGTGGATCGAGCTTCCCGACCCCGATCTCGCGTACCTCGTCGAGGGGACGCCCGAGTTCCGGCGTTACATCAGGGAGCTGCGGTGGGCGCAGCACTTCGCCCTCCTCAACCGCGAGGAGATGATGGACCGCGTCGCACGGCAGCTGTCGGAGTTCCTCGGCGAGACCGTCGTCGAGCACGAGCGGATCAACTGCCACCACAACTTCACGGAGTCCGAGAAGCACTTCGGCAAGCAGGTGTGGGTGTCGCGGAAGGGTGCCATCCAGGCGGATGCCGGAAGGCCGGGCCTGATTCCCGGCTCGATGGGCACCGCGTCGTACGTCGTCGAGGGCCTCGGCAATCCGTTGTCGCTCAACTCGTCGCCGCACGGCGCGGGTCGCGAGTACTCGCGGTCGGCCGCCCGGCGCACCTTCTCGCACGAGCAGCTGCGTGAGGCGATGGTCGGCATCGAGTTCCGCGACACCGACGCGTTCATCGACGAGATCCCTCAGGCCTACAAGCCGATCGATCGCGTCATGGCCGATGCCTGTGATCTCGTGGCGATCCGGCACACGCTGCGTCAGCTCGTGAACGTCAAGGGCGACTGACCCCGTGCGCTGCTCCCTCTCCGTGGGGAGCAGCGCGCACGCGTGGTGGGTGGGCACCCCCACCGCTGATCGGATCGCGGGTGCGCACCCCCACCGCTGATCGGATCGCGGGTGCGCACCCCCACCGCTGATCGGATCGCGCGTGCGCACCCCCACCGCTGATCGGATCGCGGGTGCGCACCCCCACCGCTGATCGAGTAGCGCGTGCGCACCCCCACCGCTGATCGAGTAGCGCGAAGCGCGTATCGAGATCCGCCCCGCGATAGGACCGCAACCCGCTCGCGACTCCTCAGCGCTCCCGATGGTCCTCGGGGTGCAGGCGAGCGCCGCGTCGCGGCTCGCGTACGCCGCTCGCGCCGATGAGGCGGATGACCCGCTGGCGTTGCCCCGCCCACGGCGCCAACAGTTCCAGCATCCCCTCGTCGTCGACCCGGTGCCCGGTCAGGGCATAGCCGACCTCGTGCGCGAGGTGGTAGTCGAAGACGCTCACGGCATCCGGGTCGCCGAAGGCCCGGATGCGAGCCTCGGCGCTCGTCCAGAGGCCGACACCGCGGAGGCTCGTGAAGACCCGGTCGCGCTCGTCGCCCGAGACGGCTGCTGTCGCCGCACGGACGATCGACTCGCCGGCGCGCGCCGCCGCGACGATCGTGCGCGATTGCGGGGGCTCGAGCCCCGCTCGGTGCCATGCCCACGACGGGATGCGCCGCCAGCCCTCGATCGTGGGCGGCGCGAACATTGGGCGAGGTGTCGGTCCGGGGGCGCGCTCGCCGTGCCACGTGACGATGCGACGCCACGCTCCGAAGGCCTGCATGCCCGTGACCTTCTGCTCGAAGATCGAGCTCACGAGGGCGTCGAACACGAGGTCGGTGCGTCCGATCCGCAGGTCGGGATTGCGGTGGTGCGCATCGGCGATGAGCGGATGCCGCGACGCGTCGAAGCCCGTCGCGTCGTCGTTGGCCCCGCACAGGGCGGGGAGCTGATCGAGTGCCCATTCCGCTCCCGGCCCCCACGCGGCTGCGCGGACGACGCCTCCCGTGCTCTGCCGGAGCGCGAGCGTCGCGATGCCGAGCGGCGTCGTGCTGGCGCGCCAGATGACGGCGCTGGCCGTCGTCATCGTCGGGTCGCCGCCTCCGCGCCGCTGGTAGAGCACAGTGCGTCGCAGATCCAGCGGATGGCCGGGTCGATACTCGGCTTCGCGCGGTCGCGGGTGGACCGGTCGAGGGTCGCGGACGCCGCGTGCGCGCTCGCCGCCTGCCGTCGCGCGGTCGCCGCGGGGGGCGATCCTCGTGAGCGACGTGGTCATTCGTTCACTGTACGCCGGGGTCTCCGACATCCCTTCGCTTCACTTGTCCCGAATGGTGGGTGCCGCGGTCCGACGGTCGCCCTTTGAGACAAGTGAACCTGGGGGCATCCCGCTCACTTGTCGCGAATGGTGGGTGCCGCGGCGCGCAGGTCGCGCTTTGGGACAAGTGAACGTGGGGGCATCCCGCTCACTTGTCGCGAATGGTGGGTGCCGCGGCCCGACGGTCGCCCTTTGGGACAAGTGAACGTGGGGGCATCCCGCTCACTTGTCGCGAATGGTGGGTGCCGCGGCGCGCAGGTCGCCTTATGGGACAAGTGAACCTGGGGGCATCCTGCTCACTTGGCGCGAATGGTGGGTGCCGCGGCGCGCGGGTCGCCCTTTGGGACAAGTGGAGCGAAGGGGCTCGGCGGGGTCAGAAGCGGTCGGGCGAAGGGGTGCCGTGGCCGTAGCGGATGGAGACATCGGCGTGCCGGTCGAATCGGTAGCCGATGCCGCGGACGGTGCGCACGATGTCCTCGTAGCGACCGAGCTTCGCGCGAAGCCGGCGCACGTGCACGTCGATCGTGCGCTCGCCGGGAGCCTCGTCATCGGATGAGCCCTGCCAGAGCGACGAGACGAGCTCGGCTCGTTCGATCGTGCGTCCCTCGCGGAGGACGAGGTACTGCAGAAGTTCGAACTCCTTGAACGTGAAGGCGGCCGATTCGCCGTCGATCAGCACGCGCTTGCGCGAGATGTCGACGACGACGCCTCCGGGGGCGCGGTCTTCGTCGACCGTCTCCTCCTGCTTCGTGCGGGCGACGGCCGACGGCTCGTGCAGCGCGAGGCGCACGACGTCGACATCCCGGCCTCCCGCAGCGACGGGGGCGAGAGCGACGGTCGCGTACGTCTCAGCGGTGGGAGCGAGCTCGCCGAGAGTCCGGCGGAGGGCCTCGACGATCGTGCCGAGCGAGACTCCGGATGCCGCGACCTTCGCCTCGTCGAATCCGACGTACAGCGCGAATCCGCGGGGGGTCGTGCCGGCGGGGAGGTTGCGGGCGGGGGCCTCAGGCGTTGCTGCCGCCGCCGGTGCCGCCGGCGCGGGTGCAGCAGCGACGGTCTCGACGGGGGACGTCACGGCGCGGAGGTGGCGCGCGGGGCGGGTGTCGGCGGTGGGACGTTCGAGGAGAGCGGTGTTCGACATGATGATGGTCCTTGCGGAAGTGAACCCGGGCGGTACGCCGAGAGCGGGTTCGGTGGGTGCTGCGATGCTGCCCCTTCGGGGCGGGTGAGAAGCATCAGGACGCGCGTGATCGACGCGGCATCCGGTGCTTCGGGGGCCCGATCCTCGGCTCGACGGAGATATGCGAGCGGCGTGGATCCGAAGGCCCGGCGGGTATCACCGAGTCAGCGGCACATTCGACAACACATGGCAACGTGACCGGCCATCATCATGCCGGTCGTCCCGTTCGCCTCCAGGGCGGACAGAGAGCGTGCGTTGTCAGTCATGGGGCCGATTATGTCGGAGTGCGTCGGAGTGCGTCAAATCATGTCGGGGCGGAGATCTCTGTGTGACGAAATGTGACGACGGCGGTCATCGGCAGCATCGCCGCTCCCGCCTAAATGTTGCCGGATGCCACAAACCTCTTGCGCCGCGGCGAGTTTCGTCGTAACGTCTCCGTCGAAGCGTTTCCGCGAAGCGCTTCGACAATGGAGATATGACGGACGACGGGGTCGGCATGGCGAACATCACGGAAGTGGCTGAGGCCGCGGGCGTGTCCATCAGCACGGTGTCCTACGCCCTCAGTGGAAAGCGGCCGGTGTCGGCCGACACGCGCCGCCGCATCGAAGAGGCCGTCGCGGCGCTGGGGTACAGCCCGAACGCGGGCGCCCGCATGCTCGCGGGGCGGCGGACGCAGATCTTCGCCCTCACCGAGCCGCTGCGGAGCGACACGCACGCCCCCACCCACATGCAGTTCGTCCTCGCGACGGCGATCGCCGCGCGACGTCACGACTACGACATCCTCCTCCTCACCGATGAAGAGGCGCAGGCGGGGATGCGCAGGGTCGCCTCCAACGGACTCGTCGACGCGATCCTCGTGCTCGACGTCGCCCCCGACGACCCGCGGGTGGGACTCGCTCGCCAGATCCCGACTCCCACGGTGTTCATCGGCATCCCGAACGACAACGAGGGCCTCGTGTGCGTCGACCTCGACTTCGAGGCCGCTGTGAAGAAGGCCGTGGATCTCCTCGCGGATGCGGGCCACGCCTCGATCGGACTCGTCGGGCAGGCCGAGACGGCGTACGCGAAGTCGAACTTCCCGCCGCGTGTACGCGCGAGCTTCCTCGATCGTGCCGCCGAACGAGGTCTCGCCGCCGGCTACGGCACGTCGGGCGGCAAGATCGCCAGCCGGACCGCGGCGCGCAAGACGGCGGGGGCACTTCTCGACGGCGGCGCCACGGCGCTCGTCCTGCACTGCACGGAAGAGGCCCACGGCTCGGTGCTCGCCCTCATCTCGGAGCGTGGTCTGCGGATTCCCGAAGACGTCTCGGTCGTCAGCGTCGGGGCCTCCTTCGACACGGCGGCTCTGTCGACGCCGCTCGATGTCATCCCCCTCGTGCCCGAGGCCTCGTGCGAGCTCGCCGTGTCGCTCGCGCTGCAGGCCCTCGATGAGGATCCGCCAGACCCCGGACTCCGTCTCATCCCGCCGACCTTCGTGTCGCGCGGCTCGATCGCCGCTCCACCCGAGGCGAACGCCTGACGCCGTCACCGCGGACCGGCGCTTCCGCATGACTCGAGTCGAAGCGCTTCGATAACTTCACATCCCGCACCACCCGCACGAGACCAATGCAGGTCACCAGGAAAGGAATGCCACCGATGGCACGAATCACACGCACGCACACCCGACGCGGCCTCGCCGCGATCGGGGCTCTCACGTTCGGCGCCCTCGCGCTCGCGGGCTGCTCCGGCGGTTCCGGCGGCGGCAGCGACAGCAACACCCTGAAGCTCTGGCACTACGAAGGCGCCGACAGCGCGATGGGCAAGGCGTGGGCCGAAGCGATCGAGATCTTCGAGGAGGAGACGGGCGCGACCGTCGAGTTCGAGGAGAAGTCGTTCGAGCAGATCCAGAAGACCGCGAGCCAGGTGCTCGACACGGATGCCGCGCCCGACCTCATGGAGTTCAACAAGGGCAACGCGACGGCGGGCTTCCTCGCCTCGACGGGGCTCATCGCCGACATCGGCGACGCGGTGGACGAGTACGGCTGGGCCGACAAGCTCGCTCCCTCGCTCCAGACGACCGCGAAGTACTCCGAAGACGGCGTCATGGGCGGCGACACCTGGTACGGCATCCCGAACTACGGAGAGTTCGTCGGTGTCTACTACAACCTCGACGCCTTCGAAGAGGCGGGGCTCGAGATCCCCACGACGTACGACGAGTTCATCGCCGTGCTCGACGCCTTCGTCGCGCAGGGTGTCACCCCGCTCGCCGAGGCCGGCGCGGAGTACCCGCTCGGCCAGCTCTGGTACCAGCTCGCGCTGACGCAGGCCGACCGCCAGTTCGTCAACGACTACCAGCTGTACGAGAACCCCGTCGACTGGCAGGGCCCCGAGCTGACGTACGCGACCGAGACGCTGCAGGACTACGTCGACGCCGGATACATCGCCTCCGACGTCTCGTCGATCAAGGCAGAGGATGCCGGTGTCTCGTGGATCAACGGAACGGCACCGATCTTCGTCTCGGGCTCGTGGTGGTTCGGGCGGTTCACGGCCGAGGCCACCGATTTCGAGTGGACGATGACGGCGTTCCCCGAGAGCGACCTGTCGCTCGGCTCGTCGGGCAACCTGTGGGTCGTTCCCGAGAACGCGGCGAACAAGGAGCTCGCGTACGAGTTCATCGACATCACGATGCGTCCTGAGATCCAGGCGATCATCGGCAACAACGGCGGTGTCCCCGTGGCAGCCGACCCGGCCGACATCACGGACGAGAAGAGCAAGCTCCTCATCGAGACGTTCAACGGGATCCTCGACGACGACGGCCTGTCGTTCTACCCCGACTGGCCGGCGCCCGGCTTCTACGACGTCATCGTGCAGGAGCTCCAGGGGCTCATCACGGGCGCGCAGGATGCCGCGACGACGAACGACAACCTCGGCGTCCAGTACGACGAGGGCACGGCCGAGTTCCGCGGCTGACCCGAGTGGCTCATCGGGCGGGGCGGCATCCCCGGATGATCGCCCCGCCCTCCACAGGAAGACCCCATCATGGCTCTCACGACACGTGAACCGCGCGCGAAGCGCGCCAAGCTCCCTCCCGAGGAGCCGTCGATCCCGCAGCGCGGGGGCGGTACCGCGGGGTACTGGATGTACCTGCTGCCGGGGTTCGTCCTGCTGCTCGTCATCGTCATCGTGCCGCTCGTGTGGAACGTGTACCTCACGTTCACGAGCTGGCGCGGTGTGCGCGATCCCGAGTTCATCGGGCTCGACAACTGGACGAAGCTGCTCACCGACAGCGACTTCTGGACGTCGTTCGCCAACTCCGTGTGGATGGTGCTCGCGATGGTCGTCGTGCCGACGATCATCGGCCTCATCGTCGCGGCGCTCCTCTTCGACGTCGTCGGACGCAAGTTCGGCGGCCGCGTGGGAAGCTTCCTGCGGGCCACCTACTACCTTCCGCAGATCCTCCCCGTCGCCGTCGCCGGCATCGTCATCGGGTGGATCGTCCGGCCGGGATCGGACGGAGCGCTCAACCAGATCCTCGGGGCGGTCGGCATCGGTCCCGTCGACTGGCTCGGTCAGATGCCGTCGGCGCTCATCGTCCTGATGGTCGTGCTCGTGTGGGTGCAGATCGGCTACCCCGTCGTCATCTTCATGGCGGCGCTCCAGCGCGTCGACCCCGAGCTGTACGAAGCCGCCGAGCTCGACGGCGCGAACTGGTTCCAGCGGTTCTCCGCGATCACCATGACGATCATCCGGCCCGAGATCTTCGTCGTGACCCTCACCTCGACGATTGCGGCGCTCAAGGTCTTCGGGCCCGTGTACGTCATCACGCGCGGCGGCCCCGCCGGTGCGACCCTCGTGCCCGCGTACTACGCCTACCAGGAGTTCTTCACGAAGCGGAACGTCGGCTACGGCGCGACGATCGCGACGGTGCTGACGATCCTCGTCGTCATCGTCTCGATCATCTTCATCCGCGTGCAGAACTCGCTCGAGCGCAAGGAAAGGGCGGGACTCTGATGGCCGTCAGCACTGTGGATGCCCCCCTCGCGACGCGCGACGCGGGCGCGAAGCGCCCGAAGGCCCCGCGGGCGCGCGGCGGAATGACGCGGAAGCGCGGCGTCGACTGGCTGTTCCTGGCCCTTGTGATCGTGGGCGCGCTCCTCGTCCTCGCGCCGTTCTACCTCGTCCTCGTGAACTCGTTCAAGTCGCCCGTCGACTACGCCACCTCGGGTCCGCTCGCCTTTCCGCAGGAGCTCGACTTCACCGGCATCGCGAGGTTCTGGGAGCGCGTGAACTTCCCCGAGAAGGTCTGGAACTCGATCTTCATCTCGGGAATTGTCGCGGTGCTCGCGGTGCTCATCTCGATGCTCAACGCGTTCGCGATCGGCATCGGCCGTGTGCGGGGGCGTTCGTGGATCGTGCTGCTCTTCCTGCTGGCGAATCTCCTGCCGCAGGAGGCTCTCCTCTACCCGCTCTACTACATGTTCAAAGAGGTCGGCCTCTACGACAACGTGTGGTCGGTCATCATCGTCTTCACGGTCGTTCAAGCCGCGTTCGGCACCTACCTGCTCTCGGCGGTGTACGGCACCTTCCCCAAGGAGATCCTCGAGGCCGCCTCGATCGACGGAGCGGGGCGCTGGAAGATCCTGTGGCGGGTCGTCTTCCCCATCAGCCGCCCGACCCTGTCGGTCCTGCTCATCTTCTTCTTCATCTGGACGTGGAACGAGTTCCTCATCCCGCTGACGTTCCTCGCGTCGAACGCGAATCAGACGGTCCCCGTCGCGATCAGCGTCCTGCAGGGCGACCGCCTGATGGACGTCACGACGACGAGCGCGTCGGCCCTCCTCGGCATCATCCCCACGCTCATCTTCTTCCTCATCTTCCAGCGCACGCTGACACGCGGCATCACGGCAGGAGCAGTCAAGTAATGAAGTTCACCGACGGGTTCTGGCAGCTGCGTCCCGGCGTCACGGCTCTGTACGCGCAAGAGGCGTACGACATCTGGCAGACGGATGCCACGCCCGATGGGCCCGGGATCGTCGTGACGGCCCCGACGTCGGTCATCGCCAAGCGCGGCGACACGCTCAACCGGCCCGTTCTCACCACGACGCTGTCTTCGCCGATGGAGGGGGTCGTGCGGGTACGCATCGCCCACCACGAGGGCGGGTTCTGGCACGGTGGCTTCGAGCTGCCGGGTGCTGTTGAGGGCGGCGCGGCGACGGTCACGGTGACGGGCGACGGGGGAGCGCTCGAGACGGGCCCGCTCACGGCGCGCATCGCGCCGGGGGCGCCGTGGGACCTCTCGTTCGAGGTCGACGGACGCCGCATCACGGGGAGCGGGCACAAGGCCCAGGGCTACATCCAGCTCACCGATGACGCGCAGGTCGACGCGGGCATCGTGGGCAACGCCCGCGCCGGGACGGCCGCGCCCCGACCTCATGCGTTCGTCCATGAGCAGCTCGAGCTCGGCGTCGGCGAACTCGTCTACGGGCTCGGCGAGCGATTCGGCCCGCTCGTCAAGAACGGCCAGTCCGTCGAGATCTGGAATGCCGACGGCGGCACGTCGAGCGAGCAGGCCTACAAGAGCATCCCCTTCCACCTCTCCAACAGGGGGTACGGCGTCCTCGTCAACGATCCGGGTCACGTGTCGTACGAGATCGGCTCGGAAGCCGTCGAGCGCGTGCAGTTCTCCGTGCCGGGCGAAGTCCTGGAGTACTTCGTCATCGCGGGCCCGACCCCCAAGGACGTCCTGTCGCGATACACCGCCCTCACGGGCCGGCCGCCCGTCGTGCCGGCGTGGTCGTACGGCCTGTGGCTGTCGACGTCGTTCACGACCGACTACGACGAGGCGACGGTCACGTCGTTCATCGACGAGATGGCCGCGCGCGAACTGCCCGTGTCGGTCTTCCATTTCGACTGCTTCTGGATGCGCGAGTTCAACTGGTGCGACTTCGAGTGGGACCCCCGCACGTTCCCCGACCCCGACGGCATGCTCGCGCGCCTGCACGAGAAGGACCTTCGCGTCTGCGTGTGGATCAACCCCTACATCGGCCAGCGCTCGCCGCTCTTCCGCGAAGCGGCGGACCAGGGGTTCCTCGTGACGCGCCCCGACGGGTCGGTCTGGCAGTGGGACCTGTGGCAGGCGGGGATGGGGCTCGTCGACTTCACCAACCCCGACGCGACCGCGTGGTATCAGGGGCACCTCCGCCGGCTCATCGCGCAGGGCGTCGACTGCTTCAAGACCGACTTCGGCGAGCGGATCCCGGTCGAGGTCGACTACTTCGACGGATCCGATCCATCGCGCATGCACAACCTCTACACGCAGTTGTACAACAAGGCCGTCCACGACGTCCTCGTCGAAACGCGCGGCGAAGGCGACGCTGTGCTCTTCGCGCGTTCGGCGACGGCGGGCGGGCAGTCGATGCCCGTCCACTGGGGCGGCGACTCGACGTCGACCTTCGCCTCGATGGCCGAGACGCTCCGCGGTGGGCTGTCCCTCGCGCTCAGCGGCTTCGCGTTCTGGAGCCATGACATCGGCGGATTCGAAGGAACACCGGATGCCGGTGTGTACAAGCGCTGGACCGCGTTCGGCCTGCTCGGATCGCACTCCCGCTTCCACGGCTCGCAGTCCTATCGTGTGCCGTGGATGTTCGACGAGGAGGCCGTCGAGGTCACGCGCATCTTCACGCACCTCAAGATGCGGCTCATGCCGTACCTCTACCGCGTGGGGCTCGACGCCGCGGCATCCGGTGTCCCGCTCCTGCGGCCGATGCAGCTGGAGTTCCCCGACGACCCCGCTGTCGCGTACCTCGACCGTCAGTACATGCTCGGATCGGAGCTGCTCGTCGCACCGGTGTTCACCGAGACGGGGGAGGTCGAGTTCTACCTGCCGGACGGCACGTGGACGTCGCTCCTGACGGGCGAGACGGTCGAGGGCGGCCGATGGGTGCGCGAGACGCACGGTTTCGACTCGCTGCCCCTGTACGCTCGGGCGGGCGCGGTGATCCCGTGGGGCGCGCGCTCCGACCGACCCGATTACGACTATCTCGACGGCCTGACGATCCGGGTGTTCCCGGGTGGCGAGGGCACGCGGGACATCGTCGTGACGACCCCCGAGGGCGTCTCCGAGACGTTCTCGGTCGATCTCTCCGAGGTGACGAAATGACGCAGGGAAACTCCGACTACCGCGATTCCGGTCTCGTGTTCCCGCCGGGCTTCACGTTCGGGTCGGCGACCGCGTCGTACCAGGTCGAGGGTGCGGCATCCGAAGACGGCCGTCTGCCGTCGATCTGGGACACGTTCAGCAAGACCCCCGGCAAGGTGTGGAACGGCGACACGGGCGATGTCGCGTGCGACCACTACCACCGGTGGGAGTCCGACCTCGATCTCATGAAGGACCTGGGGCTCGGGGCGTACCGCTTCTCGATCGCGTGGCCGCGCGTCATCCCCACCGGGACGGGGGAGGTCAATCAGGCGGGCATCGACTTCTACTCCCGCCTCGTGGACGGTCTTCTCGAACGGGGCATCAAGCCCGTCGCGACGCTGTACCACTGGGACCTCCCGCAGCCGCTCGAGGACGCGGGCGGATGGCCCGCGCGCGCGACGGCGGATGCTTTCGAGCGCTACGCCGAAGTGATGGGAACGGCGCTCGGCGACCGCGTGCACACGTGGACGACGCTCAACGAGCCGTGGTGCTCGGCGTATCTCGGCTACGGTCAGGGCGGTCACGCGCCGGGACGCCACGAGCCGGATGCCGCGCTCGCCGCCGTCCACCACCTCAACCTCGCGCACGGACGGGCTCTCCAGGCGCTGCGGGCGACCTCGACGGGGACGCCGGAGTACTCCGTGACGCTCAACTTCCATGTCCTCCGCGGTGTCGGCGACGGTGCCGCCGAGGCGATGCGCCGCATCGACGGGCTCGCCAATCGCGCCTTCACGGGACCTATGCTGCACGGCGAGTACCCCGCGGATCTGCTCGAGGACACGGCATCCGTCACCGACTGGTCGTTCGTGCAGGAGGGCGACCTCGCCGCGATCCATCAGCCCATCGACGTCCTCGGCGTCAACTACTACTCGACCGCCACGGTGCGACTGTGGGACGGCGTCTCGCCCAAGCAGATGAACGACGGGCACAAGGGTGCCGCGGGCGGCACGGCGTGGCCGGGCAGCGACCAGGCCGTTGAGTTCGTGGAGCAGCCGGGTCCGTACACCGCGATGGGCTGGAACATCGCGCCCGAGGGCCTCGAGGAGCTGCTCGTGGCGCTGTCGGCGGAGTTCCCGCAGCAGCCGCTCATGGTCACCGAGAACGGCGCGGCCTTCGACGACGTCGTCGCCGCCGACGGCTCGGTGCCCGATCCCGAGCGCCTCGACTACCTGCGGCGCCACTTCACCGCGGCCCACCGGGCCCTCGAGCGCGGCGTGGACCTCCGCGGGTACTTCGTGTGGTCGCTCCTCGACAACTTCGAATGGGGTTACGGCTACGCCAAGCGGTTCGGCATCGTGCGGGTCGACTTCGACTCGCTCGAGCGCACCGTGAAGGACAGCGGCCGCTGGTACTCGACGCTCGCGCGATCGGGCGTCCTCCCCGACTGACCGGCCTCCCCCATCCGCTCACTTGTCTTGAATGGTGGCCTTGGATGCCGCGGGGTCGCCATTCAAGACAAGTGAACCGATTGCGTCGGTGCACCGGAACGGGTGTCGACATCCGCTCACTTGTCTTGAATGGTGGCTCTGGATGCCGCGGGGTCGCCATTCAAGACAAGTGAACCGGGGGTGGGACGAGCACGCGGCGGCATTCGCGGCAAACGTACGGCGTTCCGTGCGTCCGAGCACGGCTAGACGGGTTTAGCCTGTCGAGGTGACCGAGCTGCACTTCACCCACGAGACGGATGCTTCGCGCTACACGCTTCACCGAGGAAACGACCTCGTGAGCGTGCTGGACTACCGAGACGACGGTCGCACGGTCGCCATGACCCGCGCGTACACGGTGCCCACCTTCCGCGGTCACGGTTACGCGGGCGAGGTCGTTGAGCGAGCCGTCGCCGAGCTCGAGCGGGCGGGTGACCGCACCGTCATCCCCGTGTGCTGGTACGTCGCCGACTGGTTCGCCGCGCACCCCGACCGCAGCGGCATCCTCGCCGAGCGCCGCTCCGCATAGTTCCACGCACCACCGCGGGACGCACCCCTAAGCTGGCCGCGTGCGCATGGAAGACGTCTTCACCACCGTCGCGATCGGGTTCGAGGCGATCGGCGCCGCCGCGATGGTCGCCGGGTTCGTCGTCGCCGTCGTGCTGGGGGTGCGCGCGCTCCGCCGGGGTGACGGCGGTCGGGCCGCCTTCCAGGTGCTGCGCACGACGCTCGGCTCGGCGATCCTCCTGGGCCTCGAGGTGCTCGTCGCCGCGGACCTCATCCGCACCATCACCTCGAAGCCCTCGATAGAGGACGCCCTGATCCTCGGGCTCATCGTGCTCATCCGGACGGTCCTGTCGATCTCCATCCAGATCGAGATCGAGGGCGTCCTGCCCTGGAGGCGCGCGCTTCTCACGAGCGGCGGACAGCTCCTCGGCGAGGCGGTCGCGCGCGATCGCGACGCCTCGTCATCGCAGCGCCCGGCGCCGTGAATCGGCGTACCCGCGGGGCGAGTCCTTGTCAACGGGGTGCGCCCGGCCGAGCGGCCCGGCAAGCTTGACCTGACGAAAGGAGTCCGTCATGGAGCGCGATCTTCCCGAGGGCGTCATCGACGCCGACCCGCCCGGCGGCTGGGAGCAGACGCACGACGGCGAGGCGAGCGAGCAGAACGCGGATGCCGCGGGTTCGTCCGATCTCGTCGACGACCCCGAGGCGGAAGGTCTCCTCGCGGACGCTCCGCTGCCGCCGGACGACCCCGCCGCGGGGGAGCAGGTGCGTCAAGGCACGGACCCCGATGTGAGCGCGGACCGAGGAGAGGAATCCTGATGAGCACGACGGGCAACGAATTCGAGCAGCCGGGCGTCAATCACCCCGACCGGAACGACACGGCCGGCGTGACTCCCGAAAGCGGCGACGCGGTGCGGGATGACGACGGGACCGCTCAGGATGGAACGGCTCAGGCGCAGTCGGGTCTCGGCGACTCCCCGGATGCGGAGGCAGAGGCGAGCGCCGACCACCACGGCCAGGATGGTGCTCGCGACACGCTGACCGTGGGCCAGGCCCAGGCCGAGATGAGCGGCGCGAAGGAGCAGCGTGTGCCGGCGATGTCGCAGAACAACGCATCCGACGCCGACAAGATCGCCGGGATCGTCGCTCAGACGCGTACGGACGTCTCGCACCTCGGACGCGACGAAGTCATGCGCGTCCTGGCGCAGCGCTTCGACCAGACCGGCGTCGTCGTCTCCGACGACGAGCTGGGAGAGCTCGCCGACCAGGTGATCGGCGACGACAAGGGCTGACGAGGATCAGCTCTCCCGCACGAACTCGACGATCGCGCGGGCGGCGGGAGCGGCATCCCTGATCATCGTCTCGTGCCCGTGACCGGGGATCTCGACCAGGCGGGCGTCGCGGATGCCGGAGGCGATCTGCGCGCACCACGCATGGGGCGCGACGACGTCCTCTGCGCCGCGGATCACGAGCGTGGGTGCCGTCACCTTGTCGAAGACGTCCTCGGGGCGATGCGCGAGCATCGCCCGGTACTTGCCGCGCAGCCGGGGCCCCGCCCGGACGTACTCGCGAGCGCCGCGCAGGATGACACGAGGTTTCTCGACGGCGATGTCCCTCACGAGGCGCCAGAATTGCGCGCGGGCGCTGCGCGCGATCGGGTCCGTCGAGGGGCCGAGCAGGACGAGTGCCTGGACGAGCGAGGGATGCCGAACCGCGACTTCGAGCGCGACCTGGGCGCCCATCGAATGACCCACCACGATCGCGGGGCGATCGACGTCCGCCCTGAGATAGGCGCCGATGAGATCGGCCATGCGCTCGATCGCGAGGATCCGCGGCGGTTCGGGAGCCTCTCCGTAGCCGGGGAGATCGACCGCGATGACGCGCCCCACGCCGACGAGTCCTTCCGCCAGACCGCTGAAGACGGTCCGCCCCATGCCGATTCCGTGGATGAGCAGGTACACGTCACGGCCCGATCCGCGCCGTTCGGCCACGATCGTCGCGCCGGCATGCGTGAACTCCTCGACGTGCATCAGATAAGCGTAGGCCGCTCTCGGCATCGCTCTCGGCGAACCCTCCGCGGGTCTCCCCGTGCATGTCGGAGGTGCCGCCTACCGTGTGTGGCATGCGCATCCTGCACACCTCGGACTGGCACATCGGGAGGTCGTTCCACGGCAACTCGACGCTCGACGCTCTGTCGACGGTGCTCACCGCCCTCGTGCGCCAGGTGCGCGACAACGACGTCGACGTCGTCATCGTCGCGGGCGACGTGTTCGACTCGGCGGTGCCGGCCGCCGCGTGCTACACGCTCCTCTCCGACACCCTGGGCGCGATCGCCGACGCGGGTGCGGCCGTCGTCGTCACGAGCGGGAACCACGACTCCGCCGCACGTCTCGGGTTCACATCCGCGCTGCTGCGCGAGGGCATCCACGTCGTGACCGACCCCCTGTCGGTCGGCACCCCGGTCACGTTCACCGACGAGCACGGGCCGGTCCACGTGTACGGGATCCCCTTCCTCGAGCCCGGCATGGTGCGTCACCACTGGCCCGACGTCGAGCTGCGGACGCACGCACAGACCCTCGACCACGCGATGGGTCTCGTCCGCGCGGATCTCGGCACGCGTGGGGGGCGTTCGATCGCGGTCGCCCACTGCTTCGCCGCGGGGGTGAGTGCGACGCCGCTCCTCGAGCGCGACATCCAGCAGGGCGGACTCGACATCGTGCCCCTCTCCGTCTTCGACGGCCCCGACTACGTCGCGCTCGGGCACATCCACGGTCGCCAGCAGCTCGCACCGCACATCCGCTACGCGGGTGCGCCCGTCCACTACAGCTTCGGCGAGGGCGACAAGCCCCGCGGATCCTGGCTCGTCGAGATGGATGCCGGCGGCCTCGCCTCCGTCGACTGGCTCGAGCTTCCCGTTCCGCGGCGCCTCGTGACATTGCGGGGCGCGCTCGCCGACCTCCTGACGGCAGCGGAGCACGAGGCCCATGTCGATGACTGGGTCTGCGCCGTCCTGACCGACGACACTCCGCAGCTCGAACCCATGCGCAAACTCCGCGCGCGGTTCCCCTACGTCGCGAAGATCGAGCTCGCCCCGTCGAAGCGTCACGCGGGCGACGCGCTGACCTACGCCGAACGCGTGTCGGGAGCCGAGACCGACCAGGAGCTGATCGCCCGGTTCCTCACGCACGTGCGCGCCGGACGCGGGCCGAGCGAGTGCGAGCGCGAGCTCATCGACGAGGTCATCTCGGCGTCGCGCGTCTCGGAGATGAGCGCGTGAAGATCCACCGGCTCGAGATCGAGGGATTCGGTCCTTTCCGCGATCGCCAGTGCGTCGACTTCGACGCCGTCGCGCAAGACGGGGTGTTCTTGATCGCGGGCAAGACGGGTGCCGGCAAGTCGAGCATCCTCGACGCCATCTGCTTCGCGCTCTACGCCGACATCCCGCGGTACGAAGACGGCGATCGCCGGGTGCGCAGCGATCACGCGGCCCTCGACGAACCCACCCGTGTCATCCTCGAGTTCACCAACGGCGATCGCCGCCTGCGCGTCGAGCGCGTGCCCTCGTACGAACGGGCGAAGAAGAACGGCACCGGCACGACGATCAGCGCGGCCCAGGCGAGATTGAGCGAATTCGTCGACGGCGCCTGGATCGACATCGCCGCCCGGTCCGTCGACGTCGCGAATGAGCTGGCCGACGTGCTGCGCGTCACGAAGGCGCAGTTCCTGCAGGTGATCCTCCTGGCGCAGGGGCGATTCGCCGAGTTCCTCCACGCCCGCAACGACGACCGCCAACGACTCCTGCGCACTCTCTTCGGCTCTCATCGCTTCAGCGATTACGAGGCTGTCCTCGACGCGCGTCGCAAAGAGGTCGCGGAGAGCCTCGAGTTCGAGCGCCGCGCGCTCCTCCAGCAACTCGACACGGCCGAGCAGCTCCTCGTCGAGGCCGGCGTCGACATCGATCCCGCCGCCGATGAAGACGCGCGCCGAGAAGCAATCGGCACCGCAAGTCTCCATGCGGCGCACGAGAGCGAGGTCGCCGCCGCCGACGAGAGCGCACTGCGTGTCGCGCGCGAGGCGGCAGACGCGACGTACGCGCTCGTTCGCCGCCAGCGCGAGAGCCAGGAACGTCGCGATCGCGCGCGGGCAGGTCTCGCGGCGCTCGAAGCGCGCATCCCCGAGGTCGATCGCGCGCGATCCGAACTCGCCCGGGCCGTCCAGGCCGAGGCTCTGCGGGCGATCCTCGCGTCGGAGCAGAGGGTGACGACGAGCGCCGACGACGCCGCGATCGCCGCCGAGGCCGCCCGCGGCGCGTGGCGGGAAGTGGGTGAGGATTCCGCCGACGACCTCGACGCGCGCATCGGCGAGCTCGCCGCCGAGGGAGGCGCTCTCGGCGAAGCGCTCCGCACGGAAGAGACCCTCGCGGCTCTGCTCGAGGCCGCCACGGTGGCCGATGGGGCACTCAGGCGGGTTGCGGAACGGCGCGACGACCACGTGGCGCGGCGCGCGGCGCTGCCCGATGAGATCGCGGGTCATCTGCAACGGGCCGCCGCGGCGGCGGCGCGCGCCGAGCGACGCGACGAGGCGACGGCGCGGGCCACCGAGCATCGGCGGCGCCTCGCTGCTGCTCGCGAGGCGACGCGTCTCGCTGCCTCCCTGCACGACGCCGAGGCCCAGGCCCTCGACGCCGGTCGCGCGCTGACGGCGGCCTCCGCGGCACTCGATGAGCTGCGCGAGCGCCGTTTCCGCGATCATGCCAGCGAACTGGCCGAGACCCTCGTCGACGATGAGCCCTGCATGGTGTGCGGGGCCGTCGAGCATCCCGCGCCGGCCGCCCGACGCGACGACCCCGTGACGCAGGGTGACATCGAACGGGCGAGCGCCGACAAGGATGCAGCGATCCAGAGGGATGCCGCGGCGACCGCCGCGCTGCGGTCGGCTCGTGCGGCCCACGCCGACGCTGCCGCTCGCGCCGGCGGCCTCGACGTCACGACGGCGGAAGAAGCGCTCGCACTCGCCCTCGCGGAAGAGGCCGATGCCGTCGCCGCGGCCGAGGAGCGCGACGAGCAGGAGCGTCTGCGTGCGGCTGCCGTCGCGAGGCTCGAGCTGCTCGACCACGAACTGGCGGCGCTCGACGTCGAGCTGCAGGAGGCCGACAGGGCCCGCGTCCGCGCGCTCGACGCCGTCGCGGCCGCGCGCGACGAGGTGGAGCGCGCGCGCGGAGAGCACTCGTCGGTCGCGGAGCGGCTCGAGGCGGTGACTCATCGCCTCGATCTCGCGCGCGTGCTCGCCGCTGCCGAGAGCACGCTGTCGGAGCGTCGCGCAGCCGCGACCGCGGCGACGCACGAGGTCGAGACCGCGCTCGCGCAATCACCCTTCGCCGATCGTGACGAGGCGCGTGCGGCACTCCGAGACGATGCCGCCAGAGCCGCGCTCGATGCCGTGGTCCGTCACCACGAGGCCGACCTCGTGTCGCATCGCGGAACTCTCATGGATCTCGAGCTCGAGGCGCTCCCGGAGGAGCCGATCGACCCGACCGGCGCGGCAGCCTCTCTCGCGGACGTGACCGAGCGGTGGCGCGCGGCGGTCGATCGGCACGTGCGGCTTCAGGGATACGCGGTGCAGCTCGCTGCGGCATCCGGAGCCGCCGACGCCGCTCACGAACTCATCGCGGAGCGCGCGGGGGAGGCGGCGCTCATCACCGAACTCGCGAACACCGTCGCAGGGCGTGCCCCCAACACGAAGAAGATGGATCTCGAGACCTTCGTGCTCGCCGCCGAGCTCGAGAAGATCGTGGCCGCCGCCAATGCGCGGCTCACCGACATGACCGACGGGCGCTACCTGCTCGAGCATTCCGATGCGCTCGCGGCGCACGGGCGGGCGTCCGGGCTCGGTCTCACGGTGATGGACCTCCACACGGGGCACTCCCGTCCCGTGCAGTCGCTGTCGGGAGGAGAGACGTTCCTGGCATCCCTCGCCCTCGCACTCGGCCTCGCGCACGTCGTCACGGCCGAGGCGGGAGGCGTGCGCCTCGACACTCTCTTCATCGACGAGGGCTTCGGATCGCTCGATCGAGACACGCTCGACATTGCCATGCGCACGCTCGACGAGCTGCGCGTCGGCGGGCGCGCGGTGGGTGTCATCAGCCACGTCGAGGCGATGCAGGCGGATCTGCCTGCGGGCATCGTCGTCGAGGCGACACCCGAGGGCCCGAGCGTCATCCGCCAGGCGGTCGCCGCCTTCGCGTGATGGCCGCTCGGGCCGTCGGTGTCACTCGGCCAGGTGCGCCTGAGCGGATTCGTAGACGACGTCGTAGAACTGTGCCGCCTGTTCGGGGGTGAAGGCACCGCCGCTCGACTGGGTGAGCACATCGACCATGGCGTCGCGTCCGGCGTCGCCCGCGACGAGGCTTCCCTCGCCCATCGAGATGAGCGCGTCGGCGGGGAATGCCGTCTCCAGCTGCTCGAGCGTGATCGCCGGGTCGATCTCCTGGAAGAGCGTCAGCAGTTCGGGTCGGACCTCGGCGAGGAACGCCTCTTCGCCGCCGGCCGTGACCGAGCCTTCTTCGGACTGCTCGACGCCGGGCGGGAGGCCCTCCGAGCCGGAATCGGAGTTCCAGTCCGCCGTCCCGACGCCGATGATGACGATCGACCAGATGATCGCGCCGATCCACGCGCCGCTGCCGAGCACCGACACGACGATGGCGCCGATTCCGAAGCCCTTGCCGCCCTGCTTCTTGTTCGCAAGGGTCACGATGCCGAGGATGAGCGCGACGAGCAGGATCAGACCGCCGACCAGGGCGAGGATGAGCGAGACCCACATCATGGGGATGAAGGCGACCGATACGAGGACGACACCGAGGATGGCGAGCCCGAGCGACACCCACCCCAGCGTCTTCGGACGCGTGTCGGGACCGGTGGGCTGGGGCGCGGAGGGAGCGTAGCCGGCGGTGGGCGCGGCGTACGCGGCGGGCTGCTGCGCGTATGCGCTGGGCGGCTGCGGGGGCGCGTACTGCGTCTGCGCGGGCGGCGCGTACGCGGGGGGCGGCGGGTATGCCGCGGTGGCCTGGCCGTCCTGGACGGACGCGGCATCCTCGGTCGCGGGGGCCGGGGGCATCTCGGGCGCCGGAGGATACGCGGCCGTGGGCTGCGCGTCGGAAGACTCTTCCGGAACCGGCGGGGTGTCGTTCGTGCTGGGCTCTTCGGGGTGTGACATGGGCTCCTCGTTCGGCGTCGTGGCGGATACGCGCCACCGCCAGGACCGCCCGTGCCGGTCCGGAGACCCCGACGATTCTGAGCGACCACGCTGCGTGTCTAGGCTATCCCTATGAACAAGAACACCCTCTGGACGATTCTCGGCGTCATCGTCGCGATCGTCATCGCCTGGTTCCTCGTGAACATCCTCTTCTCGGTGCTCGCGTTCATCTTCAAGCTGCTGATCGTCGCCGTCGTGGCCGTGATCGTGTTCTTCCTCCTGCGAGGCGTGTTCTCGCGCGGCCGGGAGTGACGTCAAGGGATGCCGCGCGATGCGGCATCCGTCGGGTCAGACGCCGTACTCGGCTCGGACGACCTCGCGCAGCTGCGCGCTGCACGCGGCCACCGTCTCACGCCAATCCGTGATCGCGTCGTCCTGCGCGCGGTCCGAGACGGACTTCAGGACGCGGATGGGGACGCCGAACTGCTGGGCGACCCAGATGTAGGCGTAGGTCTCCATGTCGACGAGTCCTGCGCCGAGGCCCCGCACCGTCTCGACGGCCTCGGCGCCGTCGACGAAGTGGTCGCCCGTCGCGATCGTGACGCCGTCTCGGTCGATGTCCACGCGGCCGGGGAGTGAGATGTGCTGTCCGACGACACCGTCGAGGTCGATGACGTCGTGCTGGATCGCCGTCGCGATCTCGTAGACCTCGGACTCGAGTGCCGGATCGATCGCACCGGCCGTTCCCACGACGAGGATCTCGTCGTAATCGGCGGCGTCGAGCGCCCGCGTGAGCTCGTAGGCGGCCTTGAGCTTTCCCGGTCCCGTGACGAGACGGGCGAAGCCGGGCAGATCGGAGGGGAACGCGGTCAGTTCGGAGTCAAGCGCGGCGACGAGGAGTTTCACTGGACCATTGTCGCAAACCCGGCGCGCCCCACGGGGGTTAGCCTGAATCCGATGACTTCCTCTGCTGCGCCGGCCACGGCCGCGATCCCGCTGTCGAGTGCCGCGCGCTGGCGCGCATTCTGGGTGTGCGTCGCCGTCGCCGCCATCACGATCATGGACCTGACGAAGGTCAATGTCGCGCTCCCGTCGATCGGCGAGGTCCTCGACGCGGGATCGACCGAGCTGCAGCTCATCGTCTCGGGCTTCGTCCTGACCTTCGGCCTCGCGCTCGTCCCCGCGGGGCGCCTCGGGGATCAGCGGTCACGCCGCGTGCTGTTCGTCATCGGACTGTCGCTCTACACGCTCACGAGCATCCTCTGCGCGACCGCCCCGAATGCGACGGTGCTGCTCGTCGCGCGGCTCCTGCAGGGTGTCGCCGCGGGCATCCAGATGCCGCAGGTGCTCGGAATGGCGCAAGAGCTGTTCCAGGGCAGAGAGCGCGGGCGCGCGTTCGGTCTCTTCGGCGCGACGATCGGGGTCGCGACGGCGTTCGGTCCGACGCTCGGGGGGCTGCTCATCGCTCTCGGCGGTCCGACCGATGGGTGGCGCCTCATCTTCTGGATGAACGTGCCGCTGTGCCTCATCGCGATCGCCCTCGTCCTGTGGCTGCTTCCCGCGACCCGCACGCGGTCATCGCGTCGCATCCAGCTCGACCCCGTCGGCCTGCTGCTCTTCGGTGCCGCTGTCGTCGCCTTCATGTGGCCCTTCCTCTTCACGACGGGAGCCCCCACCGACAACCCTGCGCGATGGTGGCTCCTGGTGGCGTTCGCGCTCTTCGCCTCCGCGTTCCTCGCGTGGGAGCGCCACTACGCGGCGCGAGGCGGATCGCCGCTCGTTCCCCTTCCGCTCTTCCGGGTCGCGTCCTATCGCAACGGCACGATCCTCCAGGCCGCCTACTTCGCCGCCGCGCCCGCGCTGTTCCTCACGACGACGCTGTTCCTCCAGACGGGGCTCGGACTCGAGCCGGTCTTCGCGGGAATGGTGTCGATCGGGTTCGCGCTCTCGAGCGCCATCGCGTCGTGGGTCGGCGGCAATCTCGTGGGTCGCTACGGTCGACCCGTCGTCGTCTGGGGGCTCGTCGGCATCCTCGCGTGCGTCGGTGGGCTCGTCCTCACCGCGGTGTACGCGGATCCCGCGTGGACGCCGTACGTCATGGCGGGGGTCATGGTCGTCGGCGGCTTCGGCGGCGGTCTCGTCATCGCCCCGAACCAGACCCTGACGCTCGCCGAGATCCCCGTCAAGCAGGGCGGTGTCGCGGGCTCGGTGGGTCAGCTCGGCCAGCGCATCGGTACGGCAGTGGGGACGGCGGTCGCGCTGTCGCTCTTCTACGCGACGATCTACCGCGAGACGGGCGCGCACGACGACCTCGTCGTCTACCACGACGCCTATGCGTTCGGCATGCTGTCGGTCGCGCTCTTCCTGGGGATCGCCTTCATCGTCTCGATCCTCGACCTGAGGGAGCGTCGCAAGGGGCAGGCCGAGGATGCCGACGCGGCAGAGCTAAGCGGGGATGTCCCGGCGGCGGAGTAACGCGAAGGCGGCCCCCGCGAACACGACGGCGGCGGCGAGGGAGAGCGCGAGCGCCCACGGATCGACGGGTTCGAGCGGTACGGCCGGCACATGCCGAAGGGGACTGACGTCCTGCAGCCATTCGGGGAGGCCGAGGAGGTCGCCGAGCTGGCCGAGCACGAGGCCGATGGCGAGGAGGCCCCACCCGAGCGCGATGGTCTCGCGCGGAACCGCGGCGAATGCGAGCGCCGTGAGTGTCACGAAGACGGCACCGGCGGGAAGGAAGACGCCCACGGCGGCGAGCGACTCGGGGATGCGCTCAGCGCCGCCGCCGGTCGCTGCGAGGCTGAGGCCCGCCGTGAGTCCGCCCGCGCCAGCGACCGCGACCATCGCCCCCATCGCGACGGCGAGCTGGCGTCCGAGCCATCCGGTCCGGCGCAGAGGGGTCGCGAGCAGGAGCTCGGCGCGTCCCTCCGCCTCATCCGCCCTCATCCGGATCATCGCCTGGACTCCCGCTGCGGCTGCCAGCGTCGCGCTGAGTCCCAGCAGGGCGACGGTGAACGCCGCGCCCGTGTCGACGTCGAGTCCGGGTGAGAGGCGCCCGATGAGCTCTGCGAGCGCGTCGTTCCCGGCGACCGCCTCCGCGACGACGGGGCTGAGAAGCCCGGCGAAGAGACCGAGGGTGCCGGCGCCGACCGCCCAGCCGATGGTCGCGCTCCGCTGCATCCTCATCGCGAGACGCCCCGCTGATGCCCGCGTCCACGTCGCGCTCCCCGTGCGCTCCGCGACGAGGCTCTCACCGAGGTCGCGTCGGGCCCGCACGACGATGGCGAGAGTGCCCGTCACCGCGCCGAGCCCGACGACCGCGAGGAGCGGACGCGGATCTGCCGACGAGAAGGGAGCGGTCGCCTGTGCCCACCCGATGGGCGAGAGGAAAGAGATCCACGACGGCGAGACAGACGTGAGATCGGTCGCCGCGCCGAGCGCATCCCCGATCCCGCGGACGAGGTAGGCCACCCCCACGGCTGCGGCTGCGAGCCCGTTGGCGCCGCGGGAACTCGGCATGACCTGCGCCGCGAGCGCGGCGATTCCGGCGAAGCAGACGCCGATCGCCCCGATCGCCAGCCCCATGACCACGGCGGAGCGGAGTTCGTAGCCGAGGGCGATGCCGAGGCCCGTGGCGCCTGCCGCGAGCAGGAGATCCGCGGCGAGCGCGATCCCGAGCGTCATCCTCAGCGGAAGCGTGCGCGGGATGGACGTCGCCGCGATGAGCTCGGTGCGTCCGCGCTCTTCGTCGGCGCGGGTGTGGCGCACGACGAGGAACGTGTTCATGAGCCCCGTGAGGACCGCGAGGAAGGCGAACGTCTGGAAGTAGACGAGCGCACCGGTGTCGGCCCCGTCGGGGAGGCCCCGCAGGAACAGGAACGCCGGATTGCCCGTGGCGACGGCCGCGAGGGCGACGCGCTCCTGCTCGTCGCCGAACTCGCGCGCGACGGCGACGCCCGCCGCCGCCAGGAGCCCGAGGATCCCGAGGATCCACACGGGCAGCAGCCAGCGTTCGCGGCGGAGCTCGGTTCGGAGGAGAGCGCCGATCATGACGCGTCGCTCGTGTAGTGGCTGAGGAAGAGCTCTTCGAGCGACTCGGCGCCCGACCCCGTGATCTCGGCCATCGTGCTGGTCTGCACCGTGCGCCCGTCGCGAATGATCGTCACCCGGTCGCAGAGCTGGCTCACTTCGCCGAGGATGTGGCTCGACAGCAACACCGTCGCCCCGGCCGCGCGCACACGGGCGATCTCGCGCCGGAACGTCGCCTCCATGAGGGGATCGAGTCCCGAGGTCGGCTCGTCGAGCACGTACAGGCGCGCGGGACGCGCGAGCGCGGCGATGAGCGCGACCTTCTGCCGGTTGCCCTTCGAGTACGTCCGCGCCTTCTTGCGCGGGTCGAAGTCGAAGGCCTCGACGAGCCGCTCGCGCTCGCGTGCCGCGCCACCGCCCCGCAGCCGCAGGAGCAGATCGATCGTCTCACCGCCCGTCAGGTTGGGCCAGAGGGCGACGTCGCCCGGCACGTAGGCGACGTCGGCGTTGATCTCGGTGGCGTCGCGCCACGGGTCACGACCGAAGACGGTCGCTGTTCCCGAACTCGCGCGGGCAAGGCCCAGCAGGATGCGGATCGTCGTCGATTTGCCCGCGCCGTTCGGACCCAGGAATCCGTGCACTTCGCCCTCTGAGACGGCGAGATCGAAACCGTCGAGGGCGGTCGTGCGGCCGTAGCGCTTGCGCAGATCGCGCACGTCGATGAGGGGAGAGCCCATGGTCTTCTTCCGGTCGAGCCAGGCTCCCGAACGGTCGCCTGAGGTTGCCGCTGTGTCGCGGGCCGACCAGGCTTCCCGGCTCTCCGAGGCATGACGGTACTCCTCGCTGCGCCCCCGCGCCAGTACCTCCTGCGGGCGTGTCAGACGAGGCGGTACCCGACTCCGCGCACCGTCTCGATGCGGCCCTGTCCGAGCTTCTGCCGCAGGTATCCCACGTAGACGTCGGCGACGTTGGATCCGGGATCGAAGTCGAAGCCCCACACGCGGCTCAGCAGCTGCTCACGGCTCAGCACCTGACCGGCATTGCGCACGAACTCCTCGGCGAGGGCGAACTCCCGCGCCGACAGTTCGACCGCGCTCCCCTCGAGATGGGCCCGACGGGTGCGGATGTCGAGCACGAGATCGCGGTGCGAGAGCACGGTCGTCGTCGATCCCGTGTCGCGCCGCATCCGCAACCGGATGCGGGCCACGAGCTCGTCGAAGCGGAAGGGCTTGCCGAGATAGTCGTCGGCGCCTCCCTCGAGCCCCGCGACGGTGTCGGAGATCTCGACGCGCGCCGTCAGCATGATGACGGGCATCGTCGATCCCGACCCCCTCAGGTTCTCCAGGACGGCGAATCCGTCCATCCCCGGCAGGTTGACATCGAGGACGAGCAGATCGAACTCGCCGCTCAGTGCGAGATCGAGCGCCTGAGGCCCCGTCGTCGCAACCGTCGTCGCGTAGCCGACTGCTCGCAGCCCCTTGTCGATGAAGCCCGAGATCCGCGCCTCGTCGTCGGCGATCAGGATGGATGCCACGTCACGTCCGCCTCTCCGCCGCACCGACGGCTGTCTGGGGGGCCGCGTCGGCCGGGAGCGGCGGACGCGGGGGGATCACGAGACCCGGGGGAAGCGATGCCGCCCCGACGAGGGGAAGGGAGATCACGAACTCGGCGCCGCCGCCCTCGGCGTCCACGACGCGGACGCTGCCGCCGTGCGCCCGCGCGATGACCTGCACGATGTTGAGGCCCAGGCCGCTGCCGGCGCGCTCGGAGGCCTCGGCTCCACGGTGGAACCGGTCGAACACGTGCTGCTTCGCGTCGTCGTCGACACCCGGACCGAAGTCGCGTACCGACAGCTCGAGCCTTTCGTCGACGACGCGACTGGAAAGCACCATCCGGCCGCCGCCATGGGTCACGGCGTTTTGTGCGAGCTGGAGGACGGCCTGCGTCACGCGCGCAGGATCGAGCGACGTCACGATCTCGGCGCGCGCGCCCATCGCGGCATCCGCGCCCTCGATGCCCTCGGCTTTGCGGAGGATCTGCCGCATGAGGTCGTCGACGTCCGTCGGCACGGGCCGTACCGGCGCGGGTCCGTGAAGCGCCGCGGCAGCCGCGAGGTCGTGAACGAGGTCGGCCATGCGCTGGAGCTCGTCCACGACGAGATCCCGCGTCTCGCGCACATCGGAGGCATCGTCGGGGTCGACGACTTCGAGGTGTCCGCGCACGATCGTCAGGGGTGTCTTGAGTTCGTGCCCGACATCGCTCAGGAGGCGCCGTTGCGAGTCGAGCGCTTCATCCAGCCTGTCGAGCATCTCGTTCATCGTGTGGGCGAGCTCCGAGACATCATCCCGTCCCTCGATCGGCAGCCGTTCGGACAGCGACTGGGCGGACACGCGCTCCGCCGTCTCGCGCATCTGTCGAAGGGGCCGCAGCAGACGCGTCGTCACGAGCGCCGCAGCGGCGGCGATCAGCAGAAGCGTCACGAGCGAGGCGATCAGGAACACGCGCGCGGCGCTGTTGATCTCGGCGAGCTCGGCCTCGATGTCGTACGCGATGACGAAGGTCGCGGTGGGCGCGGCATCCGTCTCGATCGAGATCGGGATCGCGAGGTACCGCCACGTGACCGTGTCCTCCGCGTACGTGCCGATGACGGGGTCGGCACCCCGAGCAGTGCGGACGACGTGATCGACGAACCCGGGCGCGGACTGCAGGTCGACATCGAGGGGAACACCGGGAACGAGGCGCGGCTCACCGTCGACGAGCCCGATGACGCCGGTGTTGTCGTCGGGTGCCGCACGCTGGACGACGGCCGCGAGCGCTGCCGTCGCGTCGTCCCACGCGAGCGTCTCGCCGTCGCCCTGCTCGACGAGATAGCGGGCCGAAGCGAGGTTCGCTTCGAGAAGACCGTCCACCTGATCCAGGATGCGCTGACGCTCCTCGACGTAGACGACGAAACCCACAGCGACGAGTCCGAGTGCCGCGACGACCGTGATGACGGCGATGAGGCGCGTGCGGACGGACACGACGGGAAGCCGCAAGCGGGCCTTCCGTCTCCTCTCCACGACTTCAGTATGGCTGTCTGACCGGGGGTGAAGCAGTTTGATAAGAGACATCTCATGGGTCAGGGCGCCGTGACGTGCTGTGATCGGAGGATGCACATCGAACCCCCCGAGCGGGCCCTCCTCATCGAGGCGCTGGCTCTCGACCCGGGGTCGGAGATCACCCTGATCAGCCGCGAGCCGCTCGGCGGAGGCACCGTCGCAGGGTTCGCCGTCGCGTCCGTCGAAGGATCCCTCACGTACTACGTCGACACGTCGCGGCGTCGCGTGGCCCAGGAGACCGGCGTGCTCGACGGCACCCCTGACGACCCGTCGGTCCGGGTCTGGCTGCATCCGTCCGACCCGCACCTGCCCGCGCTCGCCGCCGCCGCGTTCTCACAGGCGGCCGAGACGCTGCTGGACAGACTCGGAGTGCGGGTGACCGGGATGCCGGAGATGGTGGCCTACCGGCCGGGTCGGCGCGCCGTCCTGCGAGTGCCGGTGGGCGACGCGTTCGCGTGGGTCAAGGCCGTCCTGCCGTCGCGGACGCCTGCGATCGTCGATGCGCATCACGCTCTCGCGGATGCCGGAGTGCCCGTTCCGGCGCTGCGGGGCTGGTCGGAGGCCGGACTCGTCGTATTGGACGACGCCCTCGGAGTGCCGGCCCAGGACGCCGCGTGGACGCCCGACGGGCTGCTCGACGACGTCGACGCGCTCCGCGACCGACTCGCGGGCGTCGCGATCTCTCGTTCTGCGCGCACGCACCTCGTCCGCCGTCTCGAGTGGTACGCCGACCGCCTGGACGCCGTCCTCCCCGACGAGTGGCGTCTCGTCGCGGCCGGCACCGCCGCACGTGCCCGCGCATCGTGGGGCGAAGAGCCGGCCGTCACGATCCACGGGGATCTGCACTTCGGACAGCTCTTCCTCGACGAGGGCCTCCGGGTGTCGAGCGTCATCGACGTCGACACGGCAGGCCGGGGCGAGCCGAGCGACGATACCGCCGCGTTCCTCTCGCACGCGATCGCGAGCGCCCTCCTCACGCCCGCACCCCGCGACGAGCGGCTGTGGGAACTCGCCGACAACGCCATGCGCCGATGGGATACCGCCGGCTCCGGCCTCCGAGCACGGGCAGCGACACATCTCCTCGGCCACGCGATCGGTGCGTGGGAGCTCGGTGACCGGCAGCGCGCCGAGCTCCTCCTGCGCGCCGCGGACGGCGTCTCCCTCGGCCGCGTCGAGCCCCTCCCGACGAGCACGCGAACATAAGAGGCGTCTCACGGAGTCCTTCGATCCGGCTTACCGCGCGCCCTGACACTGGAAGAGTCCCGGCGGGGTCCGACCCCCCGCCGGAGTCGGAAGGAGAGGGAAATGCCCGAGAAGAAGAAGTGGATCACGTACGGTGTCGCAGGTGCCCTGGGCCTCACGCTCGTGGGCGGCGCAGCGGCGGCGACCGCGGCGAACATGGACCTGCGGACGGGGGATGGCGCCGTCGTTCCCGGCGGGGCCGTCATCGGCTCGAAGGGGACGGTGCTCGACAGCGGCACCGTCCAGATGCGAGCGACGGACACATCGGCATCCGTGATGTCGTCGCCGTCCCCGTCGCCGGCGACACCGGCATCGCCGGCGACACCCGCCTCGCCGGCGTCGCCGATCTCGGCGGTTAGCGCCCCCACGCCGGTACCCCCTGCACCGGCACCCGCGCCGCCGGCACCTGCCCCGGTCGCGCCCGCCCCGGTGGATTCGCCGGCGTCGCCGCCGTCGGCGCCCTCGGCCGGATCGGTCGCATCCGCCGGCAGCGACTGAGCGGGTCCCTGCGGAGGGGCGGCGTCGTCACGCCGCCCCTCCGTCGTGTCTTTTCTCCGGCGCACACCGCTACCGCGAGGCTCCGCGTGCGGCCAGGATGAGAGTGCGGCCACGCCGCACGAAGTGGAGGAGACATGCAATCCGTATCGCTGGACACTCCCGCCGGCATCACCGCGAGGCTCGGCTGGGATCCGAAGATCCCCGAGCACGACCGCAAGCGTCTTCTCGCGAAGGAGATCGTCGCCGAGAGACTGGGAATCGAGCAGAAGGCCGTGCGTGTCGAGCGCGAGTCTCCAGGGAAGTTCGGCTTCCACACGCAGCTCATCGCCGAGGTCGACGGGACGGAAGTGCCGCTCTCGGTCCGCAACGCGAACTTCCGCGCGGCGACGGTCGTCGCCGTCGCCGATCCCGCCGTTCCGATCGGACTCGACCTGCGTGATGCGCATCCCGACGACGCCGAGCTGCACGTCATGAAGCGGCACTCCCACCTGTTCGACGAGGACGATCTCGGCGCACTTCTCGCGCACTGGACACGGGTGCAGGCGGTGCGCGACGCGGATGGCAGAGGCACGCGGGTCGCGGCCGACCACGTGCGGCTCGACTCCGCGCGGACGAAGGGCTGGATCCCTGACCGGCACGTGTTCTACCAGCTCGCCGACCTGTCTCGCGAGGGCTGGATCATCACGCTCGCCTTCGGAGCGCAGCCCGTCTGACCCCGCAGTTCTGAGGGGATCTGCGATTCTGAGGGCGTTTGTGGCATCCGTGTCCTCAGGTTCGCGGATCTCCTCGGAATCGCGCGGATGCTGTGCGGCTCGGGTGACTGCGCAGTTCTGAGGGGATCTGCGATTCTGAGGGTGCTTTGTGGCATCCGTGTCCTCAGGTTCGCGGATCTCCTCGGAATCGCGCGGATGCTGTGTGGCTCAGGGGTCTGCGCAGTTCTGAGGAGATCTGCGATTCTGAGGGTGCTTTGTGGCATCCGTGTCCTCATGTTCGCGGATCTCCTCAGAATCGCGCGGATGCTGTGTGGCTCGGGGGTCTGCGCAGTTCTGAGGGGATCTGCGATTCTGAGGGCGTTCGCGGCATTCGTGTCCTCAGGTTCGCGGATCTCCTCGGTATCGCGCGGATGCTGCGGGACTCAGGTCGGGGGCAGGGCTGCATCGAGCTCCGCGAGCCACGCGTCGGCGTTGCCGTCGGACGGTGCGCGCCAGTCGCCTCGCGGGGAGAGCGAGCCCGCGGGCGAGACCTTCGGGCCGTTGGGGATGGCAGAGCGCTTGAACTGCGCGAAGGCGAAGAACCGCTGCAGGAAGACGCGGAGCCACTTCGCGACGGTGTCGAGGTCGTAGGAGAAGCGGTCGCCCTCGGGGAATCCGGGGGGCCAGGCTCCGGCATCCGGATCCGCCCACGCGCGCGACGCGAGGAAGGCGATCTTCGACGGGGCGAACCCGAAGCGGAGGATGTGGAAGAGGGCGAAGTCGTGGAGCGCGTAGGGGCCGATGCGGTCTTGCGTCGACTGGATCCGGCCGTCCTCGCCGGCCGGCACGAGCTCGGGCGAGATCTCGGTGTCGAGCACCGACTGCAGGACGACCGCCTCGGCTTCGTCGACGCCCTCGCCCGCGGCGATGACCCAGCGGATGAGGTGCTGGATGAGCGTCTTGGGAACGCCGGTGTTGACGGCGTAGTGGCTCATCTGGTCGCCGACTCCGTAGGTCGCCCAGCCGAGCGCGAGTTCGGACAGGTCGGACGTGCCGATCACGAGGCCGCCGCGCTGGTTCGCCAGCCGGAAGAGCAGATCCGTGCGCACGCCGGCCTGGACGTTCTCGAAGGTGACGTCGTAGACCGGCTCGCCGTCGGCGAAGGGGTGCCCGATTCCCTTGAGGATCTCCGTCGCGGTGGGGCGGATGTCGATCGTCTCGATCGACGCGCCCACGGTTTCCGCGAGCGCGACGGCGTTCGATCTGGTGTGGTCGCTCGTGGCGAAGCCGGGCATCGTGTACGCGAGGATGTCGCTTCGCGGACGCCCGAGCCGGTCCATGGCCCGCGCGACGACGAGAAGCGCGTGCGTCGAGTCGAGTCCTCCCGAGACGCCGATGACGGGCTTCGGGTTGCCGATCGCGCGCAGACGCTGCTCGAGTCCCGACACCTGGATGTTGAAGGCCTCGTAGCAGTCCTGGGCGAGGCGCGAGGGGTCGTCGGGGACGAACGGGAAGCGGTCGAGCGACCTGCGCACCCCGATGTCGCGCGGCGTCGGGTCGAGCTGGAAGTGCACCGTGCGCATGCGGGGATCCGTCGTGCGCCGATTGTCGTCGAAGGTGCCCTGACGAAGGCGGTCCTGCCGCAGCCGGTCGAGATCGACGTCGGCGACGGAGCGCCGGGGGCCGTCGGGGAACCGCTCGCTCTCGGCGAGCAGCATCCCGCCTTCGTAGATCATCGTCTGGCCGTCCCACGAGACGTCGTTGGTGGATTCGCCGGCACCCGCCGCGGCGTAGACGTAGGCGGCGAGGCAGCGCAGCGACTGGGACTGCACGAGCGCCTTGCGATCGTCCGCGCGTGCGATCGTGATGGGACTCCCGCTGAGGTTGAGCAGCACCGTCGCGCCCGCGAGTGCCGCAGAGGAGGACGGGGGGATCGGCACCCAGACGTCTTCGCACACCTCTGCGTGCACGACCAGGCCGGGGACATCGAGCGCCTCGAAGAGCAGGTCGGGGCCGAACGGCGCTTCGAGCGATCCGATCCGGATGTCTGCGCCCGCCCGGTCATCGCCGGGGGCGTACCAGCGACGCTCGTAGAACTCCCGGTACGTCGGCAGATAGGACTTGGGCGCGACCCCGAGGATCTCTCCCCGGTGGATGACGACGGCGCAGTTGTAGAGCCGCGAGCCCTGTCGGAGCGGAGCCCCCACGACGAGCACGGGCATGAGGTCGACGGATGCCGCGACGAGTTGCTCGATCGCCGCGACGACGGCCCCGAGCACGGCATCCTGCATCACGAGGTCCTCGATCGCGTACCCCGTGAGGCACAGCTCCGGGAACACCGCGACCGCTGTTCCGTCCTCGTCGCACTCGCGCGCTGCAGCGAGGACGGCGTCGGCATTGGTCTTCGGATCGGCGATCGCCACGGGGATCGTGCAGGCGGCGATTCGTGCGAAGCCGTGACGGTACACGCTCTCGAACGGAAGGCTCATGACCCCAGTCTGGCACTCGGGGGCGCAGAACCGGCTGTCCGAGCCCCCGGTTAGGGTCGGGGGGAAAGGGGAGGCATGCGCTACATCGAAAGTGAAGGCCGGATCGTCTGGAGTGCGAGCGACCTGAAGGCCGCGGCCGAATGCGAGTTCGCATGGATGCGTGCCGTCGACGCCAAGCTCGGCCGGGTCCCCGCCGTCGAGGAGCCCGTCGACGAGACGCTGGCCCGCGCCGGGCGACTGGGGATCGTGCACGAGCAGCGCGTCCTCGCCGACTACATCGCGCGGTTCGGCGCCGCGTCCGTCGCCGTCATCCCCGAGACCGCCTCGCGCGATGCCGAGGCGCTCGCGGCCGCCGTCGCGGCGACGAATGCGGCTCTCGCCTCCGATGCCCGGGTGATCTACCAGGCGGCTTTCGCGACGTCTGACTTCGTGGGCTTCGCCGACTTCCTCGTGCGCGACGAGCACGGCCGCTGGGTCGTGCAAGACACCAAGCTCGCGCGGAGAGCCCGAGTGACGGCGCTCATGCAGTTGGCGGCATACGTCGATCAGCTCGACCGCCTGGGTGTTCCCCGCGCCGATCGCGTCGAACTCCTGCTGGGTGACGGCTCGACGTCGGTGCACGCCGTCGACGATCTCATGCCCGTCTTCGGGCTGCGTCGCGAGCGGCTCGCGGCCCTCGTCGCCGATCGGCGGCTCGACCTCGGTGCGGGTGGCGCGCCGCTCGCGTGGGGCGACGATCGCGGCGAGCTCGCCGTCGTCGCGTGCGGCCGATGTGCGACGTGCGATGCCGAAGTCACGGCTGCTCGAGATCTGCTCCTCGTCGCGGGCATCCGGCCCGTCCAGCGGCAGCGCCTCCGCGATGCGGGAGTGACGACGATCGACGACCTGGCTCGGCTCGACGACGCGCCGCCGCGGATGAGCGTCGAGGTGTTCCGGATGCTGCGCACGCAGGCGCGTCTGCAACTCGATAGTCCTGCGGGCGGTGTCGCCGTGGCATCCGAGCCGGCGACCGACGGTCCCGTCCCGATCCCGACGTTCGAGGTCGTGCAGGCTCAGGCGCTCGCTGCCCTTCCGCGCCCCGACAACGCCGACATGTTCTTCGACTTCGAGGGCGATCCGCTCTACACGGAAGACGGCGCGCACCCCGATGCCGTCAAGAACTGGGGAATCGACTACCTCTTCGGGTGGGTCGACGACCGAGAGCAGTATTCGGCGCTCTGGGCGCACTCCTTCGCCGAAGAGAAGCGGGCATTCGAGACGTTCATCGACGTCGTGACGCTCCGCCTGGCACAGAGCCCGGGGATGCACATCTACCACTACGCCCCCTACGAGCCGACGCATCTGCTTGCGATGGCCGCGCGATACGGCGTGCGCGAAGCAGAGGTCGACCGGCTCCTCCGCGACGCGATCTTCGTCGACCTGTACCCCATCGTCCGGCGCGCACTGCGTGTCGGATCGCGGTCCTACTCGATCAAGAAGCTCGAGCCGCTCTACATGGGCGCCGAGGTCCGTACGAGCGATGTGCAGAAGGGCGACGACTCGATCGTCAAGTACGTCGAGGCGCGCGCTCTTGCAGAGGACGACCCCGACGCGAGCGCCGCGATCCTCGCCGACCTCGCGGACTACAACCGCTACGACTGCGTGTCGACACGGCGGCTGCGCAACTGGCTCGTCGACCGCGCGCGCGAAGCCGATCTGCGCCCGACTCCCAACCCCGATCCCGATGAGAACTCCTACGAGCCGTCGCCGCGCGCCCAGACTCTCGGCCGGCTCGCGCGAGAGCACGCGGCCGAGTCCGCCACGTCGCTCGCCCTGCAGCTCGGCGCGGCGGCGATCGACTACTACCCGCGTGAGGCGAAGTCCTTCTGGGCGACGCACTTCCTGCGGCTGCGCGAGCCCGTCTCGCTGTGGCACGAGACACGCGACGTCCTCGTCGTCGACCAAGATCTGTCGCGCGCGACCGACGACTGGCACTTCGCCGAGAGCGGTCGGGGAGGGGAGCGTCGTACGATCGAGCTGCGCGGTGAACTCGCTCCGGGTACGCGCATGAGCGTCGGCAGCCAGCCGTTCGCGCTCTACGACGTGCCGGCACCCTACCCGTTCGAGGCGAAGCCGCGGTGGATCCACGCTGCGCGTGCCGTCACGGTCGTCGAGGTGCTCGACGACGGCGTCGTGGTCGAGGAGACCGCGGTCGACGGCGTCACGTGGAACGACCTCCCCCTCGCCGTGACCCCCGCGCCGCCACCCCACGCGGGCAAGCAGCAGGCGGCGATCGACGAATGGGCCGACGCCGTCATCACATCGGCACCCGGGCTTCCCGAAGACGCCGCGACGGATCTCCTCGCGCGTCGTCCGCCTCGCACGAAGAGCGGCGGGTTGCCGTCGTCGCAGGGTGACGACGTCGATGCGATCGTCCGCGGCATCCTCGATCTGGACCACAGTTTCCTCGCCGTACAGGGTCCTCCCGGCACGGGCAAGACGTACGTCGGCTCCCACGTGATCGCGCGGCTCGTCGGCGAGCACGGCTACCGCGTCGGAGTCGTCGCGCAGTCCCACGCCGTCGTCGAGCACATGCTCGACCGCATCGTCGAGGCAGGAGTGCCACCGCAGCAGGTCGCGAAGGCTCCCAAATCCACGACGACGGATGCCGCGACCCCGGCGTTCACGGTCATCCCGAAGAACGGTGTCGCGGCATTCGCGGCCGAGCACCCCGAGGGCTTCGTCGTCGGCGGGACGGCGTGGGACTTCGCGCATGACGGACGCATCCCGCGCGGGAGCCTCGACCTTCTCGTGATCGACGAAGCGGGACAGTTCTCGCTCGCGTCGACGATCGCCGTCTCGCTCGCATCGCCTCGGCTGCTGCTGCTCGGCGACCCGCAGCAGCTCCCGCAAGTGAGCCAGGGAACGCATCCCGCGCCGGTCGACACGTCGGCGCTCGGCTGGATCATGGACGGCTCCGATGTCATCGGGCCGGAATTCGGCTACTTCCTCGGGCGCACGCGCCGCATGCGGCCGGAGGTGGCCGGGCCCGTCTCGGTGCTGTCGTACGGGGGAGAGCTCGCGGCGCACCCCGCGACCCGTCTCCGCACGCTCGACGGCGTCGCAGCCGGCGTGATCCCCGTGCCGGTGCGCCATCGGGGCAACGCGACGCAGTCGCCGCAAGAAGCCGCGGTCGTCGTCGGCCTCGTGCGGGATCTCCTCGGCCGGACGTGGCGTGACATCCGCTTCGGCGAGGGCGACGACGCCACGACGTGCGAACCGCGGCCGCTCGCGCAGCGCGACATCATCGTCGTGACTCCGTACAACGCGCAGCAGGTGGAGGTCGAGGAGGCGCTCGCCGAAGCCGGATTCGCCGATGTGCCGGTGGGCACGGTCGATCGCTTCCAGGGTCAGGAGGCCGCCGTCGCGATCGTCTCCCTCGCGGCATCCTCAGGGCGTGACGCCCCGCGCGGACTCGAATTCCTGCTGCTGCGCAACCGCCTCAATGTGGCGCTGTCACGCGCGATGCACACGGCCTACCTCGTGCATTCTCCCGAGCTGCTCGACGATCTCCCGCACACGCCCGAAGGAGTGGCGCGGCTCAGCGGCTTCGCGCGGCTCGTCGGCCGCGACCCGTCGGCCCGCGCCTCGGTCGGCTGAGGCGCCGCACCCCAGCGCCGAGACGATACGCCGCGTGCCCTGACGGTACGCCGTGTGCCGAGACGATACGCCGCGTTCGAGGCGATGCAATGCGTGCGCGCGTTGTATGTCGGCTGGCGCGGGAGGTGTCGTCTCGGCTCCGGGGTGTCGTTCCGCCGCGCGGCGTTTGTCCGGAAGGGGGGCCTCGTGCTCGCGTACGTGGCGTTTCGCGGCGCTCGGGCCCGCCGAGACGATACGCCGCGTTCGAGGCGATGCGATGCGTGCGCGCGTTGTATGTCGGCTGGCGCGGGAGGTGTCGTCTCGGCGGCGAGGTGTTGCGCATCGGGCGCGACCGCGACGCACGCCCGGCCCGACCCCCGGAGCCGTCCGCGTAGACTCGCGGGAGCGACCCGACGGAGGCATGCTGTGGCCGATGAGGCAGCCCGACAGTTCGAGATCGACCTTCCCCCGGAGGTGGTGCCCGGCTCGTATGCGGACTTCGCCAACGTGTGGCACACGCCATCCGTCTTCGTGATGGACTTCCTCGCCCTCGCGAGGCCGCCGCGCGACGAGGTCGACGAGACGACGGGGGAACGCCGGACGGTCGTCCCCGCGCGCGTCGTCAGCCGCATCCGCATTCCCCCGGAGCAGGTCTTCGAACTCGCCAAGGCACTGACCCAGCAGCTCGAGTTCTGGGAGCGGGAGACAGGACGCCGGTCGGCGTCCGACCCCATCGTCGGAGACTGACTCCCTCCCGCAGACGTATCACTTCGCGCTTGCCCGCCTCTCACGGGGCGGGGGTGCATCATGACGTCGATCGATTCAGCGGGATCCCGCGGCGAGGCCGAAGCGGTTCCGACGGACGAGCCCGTGCGCCGACGCCGAGGCATCCGGTTCTGGATCGTCCGCTACCTTCCCGCCGAGATCTCCGGCACGGCAGCGATGGTCGTCGCAGGACTCGCTGCGTCGGCGTGGACCGGTAACGACGCCGTCGTCGCCGTGGCTGCGCTCGTCGCCGAGATCCTCGGCTTCTACATCGTGCTCGCCGTGACGGTCGCGATCGAACAGGCTCGGCTCGGTCAGCGTCGCGTCCTCGCGCGCACGTTCATGCTGCTGGTCGCCGAGTTCGGCGGTGCCGAGCTCTTCGACACCCTCCTCGTGCGGCCGCTCGCGCTCCTCGTGGGCGTCTCGCTGCTGAAGGACCCCGTCGCGGGTCTCCTCGCCGGCAAGATCGTGGCCGACGTCATCTTCTACGCCGTCGCGGCGAGCTCGTTCACGCTCACGGAGCGGACGGGTCTGCGCCGTCGCGGGACGGAGCGGAGGGTCGCCTCATGAGCGTTCGGCTCACCGATCGTGCGGCCGTCGCCGAGCTCGTCGAGGTGCGCAGGCGCGAGACGGCCGCGCTGCTGTCCTCGGCCGCAGCGCGGTCCGCTCTCGCGATCCACGGAACGCCGCTGCTCCTTCTCGATGCCGGACGCGTCACACGGCAGTACCTTCGGCTGCGGCGGGCGCTCCCGTTCGTGCGTTTCCATTACGCCGTCAAGGCGCTCGCCCACGACGCCGTGCTCGGAGCCCTCGCTCGCGCCGGGTGCGACTTCGACGTCGCCACGCGCGAGGAGCTCGATCTCGTGATCCGCCACGGTGCTCTTCCGGACCGCGTGCTCCACACGCATCCCATCAAGAAGGTCTCGGAGATCTCGGATGCCGTCGCCATCGGTGTCCGGACCTTCGTCGTCGACAACGAGGTCGAGCTGGCGAAGTTCCGTGGTGCACCGTCGGGCGTGCGCGTTCTCGTGCGGCTGGCGTACCGGAGCCCGCATGCGGCGAGCGATCTGTCGAGCAAGTTCGGAGTCGGCGCGCACGAAGCGGAGCGCCTCGTTCGACGCGCCGCCGACCTCGGGGTGTGCGTGGCCGGATTCAGCTTCCACGTCGGCAGTCAGCTCGATGACCCCGACCGTTTCGCCGTTGCCGTCGAAGAGACCTTGGCGCTCATCGACGACCTCGAGGCCCGCCTGCCGGTGCGGTTCTCGGTTCTCGACATCGGGGGTGGTTTCCCTGTCGCCTACGACGTTCCCGTCGCGTCGATCGAGACGATCGCGGAGCGCATCCGGCCCGCGCTCGAGATGGCCGCATCGAGGCTGGACGTCATCGCCGAGCCCGGCCGCATCCTGGCCGCGGAAGCGATGACGCTCGTCACGAGCGTCGTCGGCATCGCCGAGCGCGCCGACGGACGCTGGTACTACCTCGACGACGGCGTGTACGGGTCGTACTCGAATGTCGTCGCGGAGGGTGTGCGTCCCCTCGTCTTCGCGGAATGCGAGTTGCGCGCCCATCGTGTCGATCACCGGTGGGCGACGGTCGCGGGGCCGACCTGCGATTCGACCGACGTCGTGGCGCGAGAGGTCCTCCTGCCCGATCTCGCGGTCGGGGATCTCGTCGCGAGCCCCGTCATGGGCGCGTACACGAGCGTCACAGCGACCCGTTTCAACGGCAGGGCGCTGACCCCCGTCGCGGTCGTGGATCGCCGGATGCTGCGGCCCGCGGCATCCGTCCCGCCTCCCGCTCTCCGACGGATCCCGGCCTGATCCCGCCTGTGGCCCGGTGCGCCCTCCGACCAGGGGTGGAAGCACCGACGGCGGATGCCGCCGCGTCGGCGTCAGACGGTGCCGTAGAGGCGGTCGCCGGCGTCGCCGAGACCCGGCACGATGTAGCCCTTCTCGTTGAGCCGCTCGTCGAGGGCTCCGAGCACGAGGGTCACATCGCGTCCGTCGACCTGCTTCTGGATCGCCGCGACGCCCTCGGGTGCGCCGAGGATGCAGATGGCCGTGACGTCTTGCGCGCCGCGCTGGAAGAGGAAGTCGATCGCGGCGCCGAGGGATCCGCCCGTCGCGAGCATGGGGTCCAAGACGAAGCACTGCCGATCGCTGAGATCGTCGGGCAGGCGTTCGGCATACGTCGTGGGCTCGAGGGTCTCTTCATTGCGCGCCATCCCCAGGAAGCCGACTTCGGCCGTGGGGAGGAGCTTCACCATCCCCTCGAGCATCCCGAGCCCTGCGCGCAGGATCGGCACGACGAGCGGCCGCGGCTCGCTGATCTTGACGCCGGTCGTCGTCGTGACGGGCGTGCGGATCTCGATCGGCTCGACGCGCACGGCGCGAGTCGCCTCGTAGGCGAGGAGCGTCACGAGTTCTTCCGTCAGCTGGCGGAAGACGGGTGAGGGGGTGCGCTCGTCGCGAAGGACCGTGAGCTTGTGGGTGATCAGCGGGTGTTCCGCGACGTGCAGGCGCATTCCTCCAGGGTAGTCGCGTCATAGTCTCGTCGTGTGAACTCCTCGTCCGCCGACCTCGCCGCAATGGATCGCGCGCTCGACCTCGCGCGTGAAGCCGCCGCGCACGGCGACGTGCCGGTGGGGGCGGTCGTGACGGATGCCGCGGGCATGGTCATCGGCGAGGGGCGGAACCTCCGCGAAGCCACGCACGACCCCACGGCGCACGCCGAGATCGTCGCGCTGCGCCGGGCTGCGGCATCCGTCGGCTCCTGGAATCTCGACGGGTGCACGCTCGTCGTGACCCTCGAGCCGTGCGTCATGTGCGCGGGTGCTGTGCTGCAGTCACGGATCTCGCGGCTCGTCTTCGGCGCATGGGACGAGAAGGCGGGCGCGGCCGGATCGACGTACGACGTCGTCCGCGACCGCCGGCTGCCGTACCGGGCTGAGGTCGTGGCGGGTGTGCGTGAGCCGGAGGCCGCGGGACTGCTGCGCGACTTCTTCGACGCCCGCCGCTGACCCGCGCTCGCCCGGCGGCGCGGGCGGCGACCGTGGGAGGAGCGATCCCCTCTGTCAGCGGGGGAGGAGAGGGAGCACCTCGGCGCCGAGGAATTCGACGTGCTCGACGTCGCGCAGGTCGAGGAGCTGGAAGTGCACGCGCTCCGCACCCAGCGCGCGCAGCCGTTCCACCTTCGCTGCGATCTCGTCGGGCCTGCCGACGATGTTCGTGCCGTCGCGGGCGTCGTCGAGCGTCTGTCCGACGTTCTCCGCCCGGCGCACGAGCGCGGCTTCATCGGCCCCCGCGATCGTCGGGAGGGCGACCGAGAGGGTGAGCGTCGCGGGGTCGCGCCCGATCCGCTCGCACGCGGCACGCACCCCCGCGAACTTTTCGGCGATGACGTCTTCCGGCACGAACCCGATGTTGAACTCCGTCGCGTAGCGTGCGGCGAGCGCGGGTGTGCGGCTCGCTCCGCCTCCGCCCACGATGACGGGCATGCGCGCCTGCACGGGCTTCGGGAGAGCGGGAGCCTCGTCGAGGCGGTAGTGCTCACCGTCGAACGAGAAGGTCTCGCCGATCGGCGTCTGCCACAGCCCCGTGATGATCGCGAGCTGTTCTTCGAAGGGACCGAACCGCTTGTCGGGGAACGGGATGCCGAGGGCGCGGTGCTCCGCCTCGAACCAGCCCGTACCGAGCCCGAACTCGACGCGTCCGTTCGACATCGCGTCGACCTGCGCGACCTGGATCGCGAGGATGGCGGGATGCCGGTGCGTCGCCGACGACACCAGGGTGCCGAGCCGGATGCGCGACGTCTCGCGCGCGAGTCCTGCGAGCGTCGTCCACGCGTCGGTGGGGCCGGGGAGGGCATCTCCCGGACCCATCCTCATGTAGTGGTCGGAGCGGAAGAACGCGTCGAATCCGAAACGCTCCGCCGTCAGAGCGAAGGCGAGCTGGTCGTCGTACGAGAAGCCCTGCTGCGGCTCCGTGAAGATCGTGTACTCCATTCGCCCATCCTCGCAGCGCCGCGAGATCAGTCGGACGAGCGGACCACGAACTCCTCCGTCGCCGGTCCCGTCGCCGGTCTCGCCGCTGCCCCGGCGCGGTAGACGTCGGGCTCGAGGTAGACGACGCGCGCGGCAGGAACGGCATCCCTGATGCGAGCTTCGACGATGTCGATGTCACGCGCGACGTCGACGAGCGACTTGTCGGTCGGGAGTCCGATCTTGGCCGCGACGAGCAGCTCGTCGGGACCGAGGTAGAGCGTCTTGAGGTGGATGAGCTTCTCGACCTCGGGGCCGTTCTCGATCGCGGCGACGATGCGGTCGTGGTCGGCATCCGTCGCCCCCTCACCGACGAGGAGGCTCTTCGTCTCCACTCCGAGGGTGATCGCGACGAGGATGAGGAGCGTTCCGATCATGAGCGTCCCGATCGCGTCGAACACGGTGTTCCCCGTGATCCACGTGAGCCCCACGCCGAGGAGCGCGAAGACGAGTCCCGTGAGCGCGGCGACGTCTTCGAGCAGCACGACGGGAAGCTCGGGAGCTTTCGCGCGCCGCACGAACGACACCCACGACTGCCCTTTCTCTCGCACGAGATTGCTCTCGTGGACGGCCGTGCGCAGCGAGAACGACTCGAGACCGATCGCGACGACGAGAACGAGGACAGGGATCCACACGTTCTCGAGCTCGTGCGGATGCGTGAGCTTGTCGACGCCTTCGTAGATCGAGAAGAGCCCGCCGACCGAGAAGAGGATGATCGCGACGACGAAGGCGTACACGTAGCGCTCGCGGCCGTGTCCGAAGGGATGCTCGCGGTCGGCCGCCCGCCGCGCACGGCGTCCGCCGAGCAGCAGGAGCAGCTGATTGCCCGAGTCGGCGACCGAGTGGATCGCCTCGGCGAGCATCGACGCCGAGCCTGAGAAGAACCACGCGATGAACTTCGCGACCGCGATTCCCATGTTCGCCAGGAACGCGGCGATGATCGCCCGCCCGCCACCGGATGCACTCATGCGGGGGAGCTTACGCCCGCCCGGCGACGTCGTCAGTCCGCCGAGCGGATGATGATCGCCTCGGTGGGCGGAGAGGGGTTCGCCGGGATGCCGACATATCCGATCCGCGACAGGAGGGCACGACGGAACTCCGCGGGACGCTCCAGGTGCGGAGAGTGGCCGACACCTTCGAGGACGACCTCCGTGACGTCGCCGCCCGCCGCCGTGTAGGCACCGAGCACGTCGCGCGTCTGCGACACCATCTCCTGCGCGGGCGCGACCTCGACGCCCGGCCATCCGGGGATGATCCCGAGCTGTCCGAGGTGGTTGAGGTCGTAGAACGACGTGTCGGAGACGATCGCGTCGGCCGTGCCGTGGATCCACAGGATCGGCGGCTTGGGCTCGATGTCGACGATGCCGGAGACGTCGAAGTACTGCGGCGCCATCGTGTTGAGCACACCGAACTTCCCCGCCGCGAATCCCGGCCAGTTGTCGCTCGGGACGCCGTCGCCGGGGTAGTTCCCGTCGGCGGTCGATGTCGTCAGCATCGACTCGACCCACAGGTCCTCGTTCTCGCTCGTGTAGCCCTGCGCGACGTATCCCGAGCGGAAGACGCTGCGCGGCGACGTCTGCGCCTCGTCGGACGCGTCCTTGTCTGCGAGTCGCTGCACGAAGTCGGGGTTTGCACCGCCCGCGCCCACTCCCGCGTCGTCGTCCGTCAGCCGTGCGCCGTCGCGGCGCGTGCCGCCGAAGCCGTAGGGCGACACCGGCGCCTGCAGCGTGAGGCTCAGTGCGGGATGGTCGAGCGCATACTGCATCACGACGCCGCCGCCCATCGACCATCCGACGAGGTGTGCCGTCGGGATCCCGAGCGCTTCGAGCGTCGCGTGGACGTCGTCGCTGAAGTCGCGGACCCCGCGTGTCGCATCGACGGGGGCATGTTCGGTCCCGCCGAACCCGCGCAGATCGATCGCGATGACCCGGAGGTCGCTCGGGAGATCCTGCATGATCTCCTGCCAGAAGAGGCTCGACGAGACGTTTCCGTGGATCAGCACGACGGTCTGCTCAGGAGCCGTGGCAGGGTCGTCTCCCGCGCGCTCGAGGATGTTCACCGCGAGCCGCGGAGTCTCGATGATGCGTGAGGTGATGCCGTCGAGCAGGGTCATGATCGGGGTCCTCCGGATGCGGCCGCGGGGGGCGGCGCAGCCCCCTCCGGCTCGACTATAACCCCGGCCGGGCCCGCTCGTGTGGGGTCGTCGCCCAGGGTTTCATGCGTCGGGCGACGCGGGTGCGGGCTGGCCGGTGTAGAACCTGTACGTCGCCTCGGCGGCTGCTGTCGCGGCCTCCGGATCGGCACCGTCCGCCATGTGCGCCTCGGCCCAAGCGTCCGCCGCGCGTCGCGAGAATCTCATCCCCTCCTCGCTCAGCGACCAGGCTTCGGCCGTGCCGGGCGTCACGCTCGTGTCGCTGCGGAGGTGGAGCGCGAGACCGAGGAGTGCCCCGTCCCAGCCGACCCCCGTTGCTCCCGGTCCGTAGAGCTCCCAGAAGCCCGGCGGCACATCGCCCGGGCGGGCGGCATGCACGAGCTCGAGGCGCGTCGAGTCGCCGTCCGTCGTGAGCGCGACCTCGACCCAGGAGACGGCCCCGCCCATCTCCCACGACAGGCGGTACCCGGCGCTTCCGTCGGCGGGCGGCGAGCATGCGAGCACCTCTCCGCCGGCGTTGCCGACGATCTGGTAGCGCCCGCCGAGCACGGCATCGCCTTCGACCGGAGCGAACCAGCGCGCGATCCGTTCGGGGCTCGTGACGGCATTCCACACGTCGTCGATCTGCGACGGGTAGGTCTGAGCGATCCGCTGGAGGCGCAGTTCCTCTCCCTCCGTCTGCTCGATGCCGATGCTGCGGCTCACGGCTCGGATCTGGGCGTCGACGTCGACCATGTCAGTTCTCCTTCGTATCGGTGTGGGATGCTGCGATGCGGCGCGCCTTCCTGCCCCGCGCGAGCTCCGTTCCGAGAGCGTCGAGGCGCGGCTGCCAGAAGCGGCGGAACGGATCGAACCACTCGTCGGCGGCTTCGAGCGGTGCGGGATCGATCGCGTAGAGACGTCTCGTGCTCTCGCGGCGGACTGTCGCGAACCCGTTCTCGCGAAGGACGCGGAGGTGTTGCGACGTGGCCGGCTGCGAGATCCCGAACTCGGTCTGCACCGTGGCGGCGATGTCGCCTGCGCTCCGCTCGCCCGCGGCGAGGAGTTCCAGGATCCGTCGCCGGACGGGGTCTCCGAGGACGTCGAGCGCGTGCATGATCCCATGATTCAGCCGCCGCTTATATAAGTCAAGAGCGAAATAGGAGGGATCTAGGATGAACCCATGACTGCGTCGCTGCCCCCCATCGCCATTCTCGGAGCAGGATCGATGGGCGGTGCGATCCTCTCGGGGCTCGTCGAGTCCGGACTGCTCGCCTCGGGACTCGAGGTCAGCGGCATGACCGTGACGAACCGCTCACGCGCGAAGGCCGAGGCACTCGCGGCCCTTCCGGGGGTCACGAGCGTCGCACTCGAAGACGCCCCGACAGGCAATGCGGATGCCGCGGGCTCCGCCGACATCGTGCTGGTCGGCGTCAAGCCGGGCATGGTGCCCGACCTGCTGCGCGACATCGCGCCGCACCTGCGTCCCGGCACGATCGTCGTGAGCCTCGCCGCGGGCGTCACGATCTCGACCTTCGAGCAGATCCTCGGCCCCGGCATCGCCGTGCTGCGATCGATGCCCAACACGCCGGCGCTCGTCGGTAAGGCCGTCACGGGACTCGCCGCCGGGCCATCGGCATCCCCCGACGACGTCGCTGTCGTGCGCCGCCTGTTCGAGACCTGCGGATCGGTCGTCGAGGTCCCCGAGTCGCAGATCGACGCGCTGTCGACGATCTCGGGGTCTGGCCCTGCGTACGTCTTCCTCCTCATCGAGGAGCTCACGAAAGCCGCTGTCGGCAAGGGGTTCTCGGTGGAGCAGGCCCGGCTCATGGCCGAGCAGACGTTCATCGGCGCGACGGCGCTGCTCGCGGCATCCGGTGAAGACCCCGCGGAGCTCCGCCGGCGCGTCACGAGCCCGGCCGGAACCACGGAACGGGCGATCGCGGTCCTGCAGGCGGCACGCTTGGACGTCGTGTTCGAGAGCGCGACGGATGCCGCGCTCGTGCGGGCGCGCGAACTGGCCGCACCGGCCTGAGTATCCGGCCTGAGCTCTCGTTCCCGAGCTGCCCGGCCTGGGTGGCATCCGCTGTCGCCGAGACGACACGCCGGGTGCGAGACGATACGCAGCGGGCGTGCAGAACATGCCGTCTCGCGCGCGCTGTGTCGTCTCGCGCGCGCTGCGTCGTTTCGCGGTCCGCCGCTCGAGGCCTACCGCTCGAGGGCCGCGAAGCGCTCGATGTCGACGTTCGTGCCCGACACGATGATGAGGTCGTGGTTCGTGACGATCGTGTTGGCCTCGGCGTAGCGGAACGGCTTTCCGGGGCTCTTCACTCCGACGACCGTGACGTTGTACTTCGTGCGGACGCCCGATTCGTTGAGGCCGACGCCGCGGATGAACTTGGGCGGATACATCTTGGCCAGCACGAAGTCGTCGTCGAAGCGGATGAAGTCGAGCATGCGCCCGCTCACGAGGTGAGCGACGCGCTCGCCGGCTTCGCGCTCGGGGTAGATGACATGGTTGGCGCCCACGCGGGCGAGGATCTTGCCGTGCGACTGCGAGACCGCCTTCGCCCAGATCTGCGGCACCTTGAGGTCGACGAGGTTCGCCGTGATCAGGACGGATGCCTCGATGAGCGATCCCACCGCGACGACGGCCACCTGGAAGTCCTGGGCACCGATCTGCTTCAGCGCGTCGATGTTGCGAGCATCCGCCTGCACCGTGTGCGTGACGCGCTCCGACCACTTCTGAACGAGGTCGAGGCTCTCGTCGATCGCGAGCACTTCGCGCTCGAGTCTGTCGAGCTCGCCTGCGCACGCGGCGCCGAAGCGACCCAGTCCGATCACGAGGACGGGTGCGTCGCTGCGGATCCTCTCACCCAACGATCGGCCTTTCCACCGGCAGCGCATAGAGCTGCGAACGTGACGACGCAGCGACCGCTGCGGCGAGTGTCACTGTACCAACGCGACCCATGACGATGGTGATCGCCAGGACGTAGACGGCCGGATCCGGCAGTTCCGCCGTGAGTCCGGTGGACAGGCCGACGGTCCCGAATGCGGAGATGACGTCGAAGAGCACGTCGCCGAGATCGGCCTTCGTGATCTGCGTGATGATGATGGTCGACAGTGCGACGATCGTCGATCCCCACGCGACGACGGACAGCGCGACACGCAGCACGTCGCTCGGGATACGGCGCCCGAAGACCTGATTGGATGCGCGTCCCTTCGCCTCCGACCACACCGCGAGCGCGATGACGGCGAGCGTCGTGACCTTGATGCCGCCGGCCGTCGACGCCGATCCGCCGCCGACGAACATCAGCATGCACGCCACGAGAAGGCTCGACTGATTGAGCTCGCCGATGTCGAGGAGCGAGAATCCTCCCGAGCGCGTCATCGCGGAGAGGAAGAACGCCTGGAACGTCGTGTCCCACGCGTTCTGCGTGCCGAGGGTGAGCAGGTTGTCGTACTCGAGGATCAGGAAGACGACGCCCCCCGCGATGAACAGTGCGACCGTCGTGATGATCGTGAGCTTCGCGTGCAGCGACCAGCGGCGCACGTGCCACACGTGCTTGCGGAGCGTGTAGATCACGGGGAACCCGATCGACCCCATGAAGACGCCCGCCATCAGCACGGTCAGGAAGAAGTAGTCGTGTGCGAAGGGGGTGAGCCCTTCGGCGTTGGGAGTGAAGCCCGTGTTGGTGAACGCCATCGCGGCGTAGAAGGGGGCCTCCCACAGGGCCGTGTACCAGGGGACCCCGGCGAGGAGGAGTCCGGGGAAGAGGAGCGCTGCGACGACGCCCTCGATGACGAGGGTCGACAGGGCGACGGTCGCGAGCAGGCTGCCGATCTGGCCCAGCTGCACCGTCTGGCCTTCGTTGACGGGGCCACCGTGCGTGCGCAGGGGATTCGAGTCGCTCGCGGCGATGAGCTTGGCGCGAAGACCGAGGCGCCGCGAGATGACGAGACCCAGGATGGATGCCAGCGTGAGCACGCCCAGCGCGCCGATCTGCACTCCGAGGAACACCAGGACGTGACCGAAGGGCGACCAGTGCGTGGCCATGTCCACCGTCGCGAGTCCCGTGACGCAGATCGTCGAGACCGCCGTGAAGAACGCGTCGGCGAAGGGCGTCACCTGGCCGTCGGCGGCGGCGAAGGGAAGCGAGAAGAGTCCCGTGAAGACGAGGATCAGCGAGATGAAGATCAGGATCGCGAAGCGGGAAGGCGATCGCTGCGTCAGCCCGCGGAAGAACTCGACGATCGCGTGGCCCGCATTGCGGACCGTCCACGTGCCCCGAACGCGCGCGGCGTCGGGCATCCGGATCCTCCCTGTCACGCTCCCACGGTAGGCCCTCATGGTACTCGCCAGTATCCGCGGCTAATCTGAGCACATGGCGGACATCTTCGACGTGATCGCGGACGGCACGCGTCGCGACATCCTGCGACTCCTGCTCGATCGCTCCGCCGACGGCGAGCGGGGCACGAGCGTCTCGCAGATCGTGCACGAGCTGGGAGTCAGCCAGCCGACGGTCTCCAAGCACCTCAAGGTGCTGCGCGACGCGCACCTCGTGTCCGTTCGGGAAGAGGGTCAGCACCGGTACTACAGCCTCGCCGCCGGCCCGCTCGACGAGGTCGACGACTGGCTCATGCCGTTCCTCAGCGATGGCACGGAGTTCGAGCTCGGGAGCTCGTCGACGCTCACGGAGGGTGCCGCGCATGCCGCCGACGTCGTGGGCAGGGCCGCGGCATCCGCGAAGCACGCGGTCGCGGCCGCGCTCAAGCGCCTGCCCAGCCGCTGAGCCGCGGGTCGTCTGTGGCCGGCGTCGCGAGGCGCGGGCTCGGCCGGCATCGTGAGGCGCGGGCACTCGTCGTAGATCCGCGTCTTTCCCGCGGAATCGCGCCTCGCTACGGCTGTGGATAACCCTCGTCGGGGGTTGCGGGGCGGCTGACATTAGTACATGCGTTCTATCCAGTCAGGCGGCGTCGGCGACGACGATGCCGCTGCGCTGGCGCGGATCGTGGCCGAGGTCGAAAGAACGCACGCCATCATTGCGGCGGCACAGGCTGCGCAGACGCGGGCACTCGCGCAGGCGGGCGAGCTGGCTCGCATCCGGACGACGGACGCGCGTGCCTCGGTCCGCGATCACGATATGGCCCTGAGGTCCATCGCGGCGGAGCTCGCGGGTGCCCTGCGTGTGACCGACCGCTCTGTCCAGCGCCAGATCGGCGATGCCATGGTGCTCGTCACCGACTATGCCGAGAGCATGGCCGCGTGGGAGAGCGGGGCCATCACTCGGGGCCATGTCCGTGTGATCGCCGAGGCCGGCGCGGTTCTGCCGGTGGAGCAGCGCGGTGAGTTCGAGCGAGAGGCGCTGCGGCGCTGCGGGCGGGAGACTCCGGGCCGAGTGCGGACGGAACTCGATCTGCTTGCGCAGCGCCTGCACCCGCAGACGCTCACCGAGCGCCATGCCGAGGCGGCCAAGAGCCGCCGCGTGCGGGTCGTGACGCTCGGCGACGGCATGTCCGAGCTGTGCGCGACGATGCCGTCGCTCCTCGCCGACGCGATCTCCGATCGGCTCACGCAGCAGGCCCGCGCCGTCATCGATGCGCGGAAGGTAGCGGGCATCGATGCGGGGGTCCGTGCCGCGGGGCCCGGTGAGGATGCCGTGGCGCAGCGTCCGGGGGAGGTCGATTCCCGCACGACCGACCAGGTGAGAGTCGATGTTCTCGCAGACATGCTTCTGACGGCGGCGCCCGACGCCGATCCCACTCGCACCGATGACGGTCCTGGCGTGCTCGGCGCCATCCGCGCGAAGGTGCAGGTCGTCGTGCCGGCGCTCGCTCTCCTCGGTGCCACGGAGGAGCCCGCCGATCTCGTGGGCAGCTCGCCCATCGACGCCGACACGGCCCGCCGGCTCGCCGGTGCGACGCGCTCGCCGTGGGAGCGGATCCTCACGCATCCCGTGACGGGGACTGTCCTGCACGTCGACACGTACCACCGCACGACCGCGATCGATCGGCACCTGCGGGCGCGCGATCAGCACTGTCGGTTCCCCGGATGCCGGATGCCGGCCGTCCGCTGCGAGGTCGATCACACGGTCGACGCTGCCCTCGGGGGGCCTACGCGAGTCGAGAACCTCGCCCACTTGTGTCAGCGCCACCACAGCATGAAGCAGTTCACCGCCTGGCGCGTACGACAACTGCCGGGGGGAGTCCTGCAGTGGACGTCACCCCTCGGACGGGTCTACGACGATCATCCGCCCACGCTCGGCGTGCACTTCCGGCCGTCCGACGATCCGGGTTCAGCAACGAGGTGGCGGAGCGAGCCGTGGATGGTCGATCCGCGGAGCGACGGGACGCCGCCGTTCTGACAGAGCCGCGAGCTCGCGCCGAGCGCGGGGTGTGCGTGTGTGTCCGTGAGCGTGAGCGTGAGCGTGAGCGTGTGCGTGTGCGTGTCCGTGTGCGTGTGCGTGCGTGTGCGTGTGCGAGCGTGTGCGTGCGTGCGTGCGTGTCCGCGGGCGTCCGTGAGCCTGTGCCGTCCGTGCGCGCGGATCCGGTCAGCGCGATCGCGCCTTCCGGCGGAAGAGCCACGAGCCCCACGCGTAGGCGGCGATGAGGATCCCCGCGCACCACGCGAGGGCCCACCACGGCGCTGTGCCGAAGGGCGTGCCCATCAAGAGTCCCCGGATCGTCTCGATGACGGGCGTGACGGGCAGGGATTCAGCGACCGGTTGAAGCCACGTGGGCATCGTGTCGATCGGTGCGAAAGCGCTCGACAGGTACGGAAGGAACAGGAGGATGAACCCGTACCCGTTCGCGCCCTCGGGACTCCCGGCAGCGAGCCCGATCGCGGCGAAGAGGTACGTGATCGCGAGGATCCAGAGCGCGACCAGGCCGAGTGCTCCGAGCCATCCCCACGCGTCGGTCGTCGGGCGGAATCCGACCAGCAGGGCGACCCCGATGACGACTCCCGTCGCGAGGAGATTTCGGAGGAGGCTCGCGATGACATGTCCCGTGAGGACGGCGCCCGCCCGCATCGGCATCGTGCGGAATCGATCGATGATGCCGGTCTTCATGTCGCCGGCGACGTAGACCCCGGTCGACGAGGCGCCGAAGCCCGCACACGTGAGGATGATTCCCGGCACGACGTAGTCGACGTAGTTGCCGGTCGGATCGATCGCTCCGCCGAAGACCCAGGTGAACATCAGCATCAGCAGGACCGGGAGCAGGATCGCCATGAGCACGGACTCTCCGTCGCGGAGAGAGTGGACGAGCGATCGGCGTACGAGCACGCGCTCGGCCGTGAGGCCCCGAACGCGGGGGCGAAGCCGGATGCCGGCGGTGTGGGTCGTGAGCGAGGTCATGCGGACTCCTGGAGGTCTGTCGCGGCTTCGTGGCGGTCGGACGACGTGAGGGAGAGGAAGACGTCGTCGAGGGAGGGACGCCGCAGGCTCACGCGCCCCTGGGCCCCGGATTCGTCGAGGAGATCGAGGGCGCGGCGGAGCCCCGCGAGCGTCCCGTCCGTCGGCACTTCCCTCAGGAGCTCGCCGTGCGGATCGTGGAGTTCGACCGTCTCGCCGCCCACTCGTGCCTTGAGCTCTCGGGCGGTCCCGGATGCGACGATCCGCCCGTGATCGAGGACCGCGATCCGGTCCGCCAGCTGATCCGCCTCCTCCAGATACTGCGTTGTGAGGAACACGGTCGTGCCTGCGGCCGCAAGCGCCCGGATCACGTCCCACAGGTCGCGTCGGCTGCGAGCGTCGAGTCCTGTCGTCGGCTCGTCGAGGAATACGATCTGCGGGACCACGACGAAGCTCAGGGCGAGGTCGAGCCGGCGCCGCATGCCGCCCGAGTAGGTGCCGACACGCGCCCCCGCAGCCTGCGACAGTCCGAAGCGCGTCAGGACCTCGGCTGCCCGATCGCGTGCGGCGCGCGGACGCAATCCCGAGAGCCGCGCCAGCATGACGACGTTCTCGGTTCCCGTCAGGACGTCATCGACGGCGGCGGACTGACCGGTGAGGCTGATCCTGCGCTTGACCCCCTCGGGATCGCGTGCCACGTCGATGCCCGCCACGATCGCCGTGCCGGTGTCGAATCGGCTGAGCGTCGTGAGGATGTCGATCGTGGTCGTCTTGCCGGCGCCGTTCGGACCGAGGAGGGCGAAGATCTCTCCCTCCCTCACCGTGAGATCGAGCCCGTCGAGCACGGAACGACGACCGAAGCTCTTGCGCAGACCGCGGACCTCGATCGCCGGCTGTCTGCGCGGAAGGGCACCCGGAGGGGCGGGTGTGGACGCGGGGGAGAGGTGCACGGGAAGACTCCATTCCGTCGGTTCCGGAGGAAACTGTGTATGACGGTAACATACAGTTTATGTAATAAACAGTCCTACACTGAGGAGCATGCCCGACGCCATGGAACCCGAGCTCCCTCGGGCGATCGCCCTCGCGTGGGGAGTGGCCGCCGAACCGCAGCGCGGACCCAAGCGTGAGATGAGCGTCGAGCGGATCGTCGAGGCGGCCGTCGAGATCGCCGACAGCGAGGGGCTGGGCGCCGTGTCGATGGCGGCCGTCGCCGCGAGGCTCGGCTACACGCCGATGTCGCTGTACCGCTACATCACCGCGAAGGACGACCTGATCCTGCTCATGCAGGAGGAGGCGACCGGCCTGCCGTCCGAAGCGGCGCGAACGGCGGGCGACTGGCGCGCGCAGTTGACGGCGCTCTACACCGAGCAGGTCCAGGCGTACCTGCGGCATCCATGGGTCCTCGACATCCCGATCAGCGGGGCACCCTCGACGCCGCGCAGCTCCGCCTGGATGGATGCGGGGCTCCAGGCGCTCGCCGGGACGCCGCTCTCCCACTCGGATCGGCTCGCGGTCCTGCTGATCGTCACGGGCCACGCGCGATGGGCGGGCATCGTGCTGGCCGGCTACACGCGCACGGCACGCGAACACGGGCTGGGCGACGACGACATCACGCGTCGAGAGGACGCGCTCTACCGCACGCTCATCACAGCCGACGCGTACCCGGCGCTCCGCGCGGCGATCGACGCGGGGGTGTTCCTCGACGAGTCCGACCCCTTCCGATTCGGGCTCGAGCGCAGCCTCGACGGCGTGGCGATGTACATGGATGCCGCAGCGCAGGGCCAGCGCCCGGTCGTCGACGAGTGGATCACGCTCGACGATGCCGACATCGCGCACGACAAGAAGTATCGCGAGGCGCAGCGGAGCGTCCTGGCTGCGGAGAAGGCCTTGAGGGATGCGCGCAAGGTCGCCCGCCAGGTGGCGCGCGACGCTCGCGAGCGGGTCGCGCGGCATCGCGGGGTCTCGTGAGAACTTCCGCACCAGTCGTCACAAGGGTCACGCGGGTTTACACGCGTACGCTCGTGACCCTAGAGTGGCCACAGCAGACTGGGGAAAGATCTGGAGGGCTCGATGGCTGAGTTGCCCGATGTGCGCTTCTTGACCGTCGCGGAGGTCGCGGAGCTCATGCGCGTGTCCAAGATGACGGTGTACCGGCTCGTGCATGCGGGGGAACTCCCCGCTGTCCGGTTCGGACGAAGCTACCGCGTGCCCGAATCGGCGGTCACCGCCGCCCTGCAACGTCCCATCGCCGACGTCGGCTAGACTGATCTGAGGCATTTTTTCCGTTTGCCAGATCCCGGGCGCAGGCGACCCTGCGTCCAGACCCCGATCTAGTGAGGTTTTCCGTGGGTTCAGTCATCAAGAAGCGCCGCAAGCGCATGGCGAAGAAGAAGCACCGCAAGCTGCTTCGCAAGACTCGCCACCAGCGCCGCAACAAGAAGTAAGCGGCATCCGCACCAAGCGCCTCCCGGCCGACCGTCGTGTCGTCGAAGGGGGCGCTTCGTGTCTCGACCGCGCTCTCACCAACCACCGCATCGAAGGAGACAGTCGATGAAGTCGGTAGACGTCCATGCTCTCGAAGCCGGCACCGGCCGGCCGCTCATCGACGTGCGCGAAGAGTGGGAGTACGCCGAGGGGCATGTGCCCGGTGCCGTGAACCTCCCGATGTCGACGCTCGGGGACCACCTCGACGAGCTCCCCGCCGAACCGTTCGACGTCATCTGCAAATCCGGAGGGCGATCCGCCCGCGTCATCGAAGCGCTCACGCCGCGCGGACACGACGCGACGAACGTCGATGGCGGCACCGACGGATGGATCGCGGCGGGATTCCCCGTCGAGCGATGACGACGCTCACCCTCATCACGAAGCCCGACTGCCATTTGTGCGACGTGGCTCGCGAAGTGGTCGACACCGTGCTCGCCGACCTTCCCGACGACATCGCCGACGACGTCGAGGTCGACGAACGCTCCATCACGGACGACCCGGCGCTGTACGACGTGTGGTGGGAGAAGATCCCCGTCGTGCTCGTCGACGACAGGCTCGTCGGCCACTGGCGGATCTCGCCCGAGCGCCTGCGGACGGCCCTCACCCCGGAGTGACCGCGACGCCGTCAGCCGGCGAGTCGCGCACGCAAGCCGGCGAGCTCCGCATCCGCGAGGCCGCCCGACTGCAGGTACGCGGCCGACCCGCCGCGCTGATCGACCCAGGCGAGCGCCTGTTCGATGGCATCCGCGGGGCTGCCGCCGATCAGTTCGGCCAGCGGTGGTGTGACGGTGACGCCGAAGCGCTCGATCGAGTGCGTCATGGCATCGAACCAGGCCCCGCTCAGGTTCTGCTGCGTCGCCGTGTAGTCGGCGACGATCGCCGGGCGCTCCACCCCGACGGCATCCAGGATCACCGCTGTGCAGACGCCCGTGCGATCCTTCCCTGCTGTGCAGTGGATCAAGACGCCGGGATGATCGGGGTCATCGGGAAGCGCGATCATACGGGCCACCTCCGCGAACGGCGATGCGCCGTGATCCAGCATCTGGGCGTACATGTCTCCCAGCGTCGGAAGATTCGCCATCGCCGCCTCGGCGGCGCGTCCGAGCGCCGAGTGATCGCCGAGTGCACGGGCTTCGAGCGCCTCGCCGACGATGTGCGACATGGCACCCTCGAGGAGCGGCAGGTGCACGTCGCGGATGCGGCGCGCTGCCGGCCGACGGTCAGGAGCGAGGTCGCGCTCGATGGGGGTGCGGAAGTCGACGATGACCCCGATGGGGGATGCCGCGAGCTCGGCCTCTCCCGCGGGAGTCAAGGTGTGCAGGGCATCCGATCGGAACATCACCCCGTAGGGAGTCGGCTCTCCCGCCGTGGGCAGTCCCCCGAGGTCGCGGAAGTTGACGGTACCGGGCAGGTCGCTCATGACGGTCACCGGGCCAGGCTATCCGGCGTGCCGTCGGAAACGGCGACACGCGGGAGGTCACGGCGCGCGGCGCGCCGGCTGGTCGATGTCGGTCGGCTCGGGCTGCCCTTCGATGATCGGGATCGCGTTCGTGAAGGCCGCCGCGCGCTCTTCTGCCTCGGCGCTGCCCGTGAACAGCCCCGGTGACGCTTCGGGCGTCTGCGGCTCGGAGCGGTCCTGCGCCGCGCGATCCTCCGTCGTGACCTGCCCGGACTGGTTGTCCGCCACCAGCACGCGCTGCGTCGGAACGGCGTGGGGCATGGAGCGCTGGATCCACGTCACCATGCCTTCGCGCACATAGCAGCGCAGATCGAACAGCGTCGGCGCGTCCTTCGCCGTCACGAGGACTCGCACCCGCACGAGTCCGCCGACGGCATCCGTCACCTGCAGGACGGAGGCGCGGCGGTCCCACAGGTCTGTCGTGGCGAGGATGTCCGCGAGATGCGTGCGGAGGTCCGCCGGCGACACACGCCAATCGACATCGAGCTCGACGGCGCCGAGGAGTTCGCTCGACTGGCGCGTCCAGTTCTGGAAGGGCTGCGTCGTGAAGTACGTGCACGGGAGGACGAGGCGTCGGTCGTCCCAGAGGTTGACGACGACGTAGGTCAAGGTGATCTCGCCGATCCGGCCCCACTCGTTCTCGACGACGACGACATCGTCCACGCGCAGCGCATCACTGAAGACGAGCTGCACGCCGGCGAAGATGTTCGAGAGCACGGACTGCGCCGCGAGACCGGCGACGATCGACGCGATGCCCGCGGATGCCAGGATGCTCGCGCCGACGGCGCGGACGGCCGGGAACGTGAGGAGCATCGCTCCGATCGCGACGATCACGATGAGGACGATCGCGAGTCGCCGCACGATGAGCGTCTGCGTGCGGATGCGCCGTGCAACGCGGTTGTCGGGAACATCGATGCGGTGCCGACCGAGTGCGATGTCGGTGACGAAGAGGACGACGCCGGCGAGCATCCATGCCGACCCGGCGATGACGGCCATCGTGAGCACCTGCTCGATGACGGGCATCCATTCCGCCTCGGACTCGGCCGGGAATGCCAGGCCGACGGCGATCCACAGGCCGATGAGGAGCAGGACCACGCGGAAGGGTGATCGAAGGCGGCGGACGAGCCCTTCGGGCCAGGACTGCTTGCGCGCGAGGAGGCGCGTGGCGAGGGAGACGAGCGCGGCGAAGATGGTCGCTGCCGCGAGACAGATGGCTACGGTGATCGCGAAGGAGATCCAGGGATCAAGCATCCGGCCACCTTACGGACCGAGTCTCCGAGACCCCTCACCGCCGGCCTCGCGCGTCCTGCTACGGCGCGAGGCGCGTCGGCCCGCGGAACAGATAGGTGACCTCGCGGATCGAGGATTCGCCGAGCATGAGCATCAGGACGCGCGCGAGGCCCATCCCGAACCCGCCGTGGGGCGGTGCGCCGTAACGGAAGAAGTCGAGGTAGAAGTCGAGGTGCTCGGGGTCGAGCCCCTTCTCTTTCGCCTGTTCGACGAGCACGTCGACGCGGTGCTCGCGCTGGGCGCCCGTCGTGATCTCCACTCCGTTGAAGAGCAGATCGTACGACTTCGTCAGCCCCGTCTCTTCGTCGCGCATGTGGTAGAAAGCGCGGATCTCGGGGTGGTAGTCGGTGATGAACACGAACTGGTGGCCGTAGGTCTCTTCGACGTACGCGGCGATCTGGCGCTCGCCCTCGGGGTCGAGGTCGCCGTCGGTGCGCGGGATGTCGTAGCCGCGGCTCTTGACGATCTCGCGCGCCTCGGCGAGCGGGATGCGCGGGAAGGGGATCTCGGGCACGCGGACCTCGACGCCGAAGAGCTCTTCGATCTCGGCGCCGTGCTTGTCCTTGACGGCCTGGAATGCCGTCTGGAGGAGTTGCTCCTGCATCCGCGCGACATCCTCGTGCGAGTCGATCCAGCTGATCTCGGCGTCGATCGAGGTGAACTCGGTCGCGTGGCGCGACGTGAAGGACGGGTCGGCGCGGAAGGCGGGCGCGATCTCGAAGATCTTGCCGAAGCCCGCGACCTGCGCCATCTGCTTGAAGAACTGCGGCGACTGCGCGAGGTAGGCGGTCTTGTCTTCGAAGTACGGCACCTCGAAGAGCTCGGCGTTGGATTCGGACGGGCTCGCCATGAGCTTGGGGGAGTGGACCTCGATGTAGTCCCGCTCGATCCAGTAGGTCCGCAGCGCGTGCTCGAACGTCGTCTGCACGCGGAAGATGAGGTTGTTGCGGCGCTGGCGGAGGTCGAGGAAACGCCAGTCCATGCGCTTGTCGACGCTCGAGTCGGCGGCGATGGGCGTCTCGGGGTTCGCCGCGGCCGCGATGTCGAGCGTTCCGATCTTGATCTCGACGCCGCCGAGCTTGACGCGCTCGTCGTGCTTGAGCTCGCCGTGCACCGTGAGGAACGTCCCCGTCGCGAGTTCGGAGATCGTCGAGGTGAGGGCGAGCGCCGCCGCATCCTGTTCGGCACCGTCTTCCGTGGGGCGCGTCGCGGGGTTGACGAGCTGCACGGCACCTGTCTCGTCACGCAGGATGACGAACTGCACCTTCTTCTGGTCCCGCACGGTTTCGACCCATCCGGACACCGAGACGGGTCCGTCTTCACGGGACAGCAGCTGGGAGACGAGAGTGCGTTCAGTCACGAGGACTCAGTCTACGTGCGGGTAGGTTCGAAGAATGCCGCCGCATTCATCTGCCGACGACAATCCCACCGACGTTCCGCCCCTGCCCGTCGACACGCCGCGACCGGACCGGCGCTTCCGGCCCTTCCACGTCGTGCTCAACGCCGTCCGCGGCGCGCTCATCGGGCTCGCCGAGCTCGTTCCCGGGATCTCGGGCGGAACCGTCGCACTCATCACGGGTGTGTTCGAGCGACTCATCGACGGCGCTTCGCACGTCGTGTCGGCGTTCAAACGCCTCATCTTCGGACCCGAGCGCGCGCGGGGGTTCGCCGCGGAGATCCGTCGCGTGGACTGGTGGCTCGTCGTGCCCGTCGTGAGCGGCATGATCGCGATCCTGCTGACCCTGGCGGGGCCGATCGAGCACCTCGTGAGCAGCAACGTGGAAGCCTCGCGCGGACTCTTCTTCGGTCTCGTCGCCGTCAGCATCATCGTGCCGCTGCGGCTTCTCCCCAAGGGCCCGCATTCGACCGGCGCCGTCGTCGGCGGGGTGGTCCTGTTCGCCGTCGCCGCCCTCGGCGCCTTCCTCCTCATCGGACTGGCCGGGTCGGAGATCGATGCCGATCCGCCGCTGTGGTTCGTCGGGATCGCCGCCGCGATCGCGGTGTGCGCGCTCGTCGTGCCGGGTGTCTCCGGATCGTTCTTCCTGTTGGCGGTCGGGCTGTATTCGCCGACGCTGCGTGCCGTCGACGAGCGCGATCTCGCGTACCTCGGCGTCTTCGCGCTGGGTGCCGTCGTGGGGCTCGTGAGCATCGTCCGCGTCGTGAAGTGGCTGCTCGACCGGTACCGCCGCCTCACGCTTCTCGCGATGTCGGGCCTCATGCTCGGCTCCCTGCGCGCCCTCTGGCCGTGGCAGGACACCCCGGAGGACTCGCACGGCGTCGGCGCGCTCCTGCCTCCGACGGATCCCGTCGCCCTGCCGATCGTCCTCGCCCTGGTCGGGGCCGCTGCCGTCGTGGTCCTCCTCGTCGTGGAGCACCGGCTCCACCGCCGGACATCGGCGGCGACCCAGGTGCCGAGCCTCGACATCGAGTGACGCGGACGGGCGGTCGCCCGGTCGCGCGTCAGCGGGCTCCGCTCCACGCTCAGCGCGTCCACAGAACGCGCCGCCGTAGACTGGACCCGTGCCCGCCGATCGCCTCCATCTCGTGCGCCACGGAGAGGTCTTCAACCCCGACCGTGTCCTCTACGGGCGGCTCCCCGGGTTCGGATTGAGCGCCGACGGTCGCAGAATGGCGCGTCAGGCGGCCGAATACGTGCACGGACTCGAGCGGCCCGTGGCATCCCTCGTCTGCTCTCCGCTGCAGCGCACGAAGGAGTCCGCCGAGCCCTTCTCCGAGCTCTTCGGCATCGAGCCGGTCATCGACGAGCGGGTCATCGAGCCGACCAACGTCTTCGAGGGGCGCCGCATGGTGCGGGCCCTCTTCAACCCGTGGAACTGGCGTCACCTGCGCAAGCCCGCCCTCCCCAGCTGGGGCGAGCCGTACGCCGACGTCGTCGGTCGGATGAACGCCGCCATGACGCAGGCGTGGGATGCCGCGGCATCCGGTGATGTCGTCATCGTGTCGCACCAGCTCCCCATCTGGATCACCCACCTCGCGATCGCGGGAGAGCCCCTGCGTCACGACCCGCGGCAGCGTCGCTGCGCGCTGTCGAGCGTCACGAGCTTCGAGCTCGCCGACGGAACCTGGACCGAGGTGTCCTACATCGAGCCCGCCGCGACGGCCGGAGCCGTGGACGTGGGAGCCGTATGACGCGCTCGACCCCCCGCCGCAGCCTCCGCGCGCTGGCATCCGCTCTGCTGTCCCTCTCGCTCGTCGCGACGCTCGCCGCGTGCGCGAACGACCCGCTGGCCGACCAATACCGCGAGGGCAGCAACAAGGGCTTCATCGAGGGCGACTTCCGGTGGGTCGAGATCCCGCCCGAGGAACGCACCGAGCCCGTCGAGTTCGAGGCGGTTCTCGACACGGGCGGCACCGCGACGACGGCCGACTACCTCGGCGAGGTCGCGGTCGTGAACTTCTGGTACGCCGCGTGCGCGCCGTGCCGGGTCGAAGCGCCGTTCCTCGAAGAGGTGCACGAGAAGTACGCCGACGACGGTGTGCAGTTCCTCGGCGTCAACCTCTATGACGGGGCGGAGGCGTCGCAGGCGTTCGCCGAGACCTTCGGTGTGACGTATCCGAGCGCTCTCGTGACGGAGGACGGCTCGATCAAGCTCGCCTTCGCAGGCCAGACACCCCTCGGCGCCGTGCCCTCGACGCTCGTGCTCGACCGTGAAGGACGCGTCGCGGCGCGCATCATCGGGATGCTCGAAGACGCCTCGATCCTCTCGACGCTCGTGCGCGACGTCATGGACGAATCGTGAACGTCGGCGGCATCGTCGCCGACGGCTCGCTCCTCGTCGCCATCCCCATCGCGGTGCTCGCGGGCCTCATCTCGTTCCTCTCGCCCTGCGTCCTCCCGCTCGTACCGGGCTACCTCGGCTTCATCGGGGGAGCTGCTGCGCCTCGGCCGCCGCGTGCGTCCCGCGCCGCGCGCGCCGCGAGCTCCGGTCGCGTCGGTCGGACGATCGCGGGCTCTCCTACCGTGACGGTCGCCGAGACGGATGCCGCGACACCGGCACCCACACGCGGGCGGCTGCTCGCGGGCGTCCTGCTCTTCATCGCGGGGTTCGCGGTCGTCTTCATGACGATCAACATCCTCGGCGGGACGCTCGGGGTGTTCCTCGTGCAGTACACCGACATCATCACGCGCGTCCTGGGCGCCGTCATCATCGTGCTGGGGCTCGTCTTCGTCGGCGCGTTCGGATTCGCGCAACGGATCGCCCGGCCGCAGGTGCGCGGCAATCTCGGCCTCGTCGGCGCCCCGCTCCTCGGCCTCGCGCTCGGGATCGGGTGGGCGCCCTGCATCGGACCGACCCTCGCGGTCATCCTCAACATGTCGTTCGACTCGGCGTCGGCGGGACGCGGCGCGCTCCTCGGCCTCGCGTACTCACTGGGGCTCGGCATCCCGTTCGTCCTCATCACGCTCGGCTTCGGCTGGGCCGTGCGCTCGGTCGCCTTCGTCCGTCGCCACATCCGCGCCGTCAACATCGTCGGCGGCGTCGTGCTCATCGTCCTCGGCGTCCTGATGGTCGCGGGCGTGTGGAGCACCTGGATGGCGCAGCTCCAGGGGGTGTTCGCCGGTGTCCCGACCCTCCTCTGACGCCCCCGAGACGCTGCGTCCGTCCGACCACGCCGACGCCGTGACGGAGTCCGACGACGGCGTCGTCTCGCCCGCGCTCGGGTTCACAGGCTGGCTCCGCTGGGGCTGGCGGCAGCTGACCTCGATGCGGACGGCCCTCGTGCTGCTGCTCCTCCTCGCGATCGCGGCGGTCCCCGGATCGCTCGTGCCGCAACGCGGCGCCGACCCCAACGGCGTGACGCAGTACTTCGCCGACAACCCCGACCTCGCGCCGGTGCTCGACAACCTGAGCCTCTTCGACGTCTACGCGTCGCCGTGGTTCTCGGCCATCTACATCCTGCTGTTCATCTCGCTCATCGGGTGCGTCATCCCCCGCACGCAGCACCACTGGAAGGCCATGCGGTCGCGCCCGCCGCGCACCCCCGTGCGGCTGTCGCGCCTCGACGACCACGTCACCGACACGCTCGCGCTCGCGCCCGGCGCGGACGCGGAGGCCGCGGCATCCGTCGCCGTCGAGACTGCCGCCGAGCAGCTGAAGAAGGCGGGGTACCGCGTCGAGCGCTACGACTCCCGGGGGACGCTCTCGGTGTCGGCCGAGCGCGGCTATCTGCGCGAGACGGGCAACCTCGTCTTCCACGCCTCGCTCGTGGGAGTGCTCCTCGCGGTCGGCGTCGGCGGCGGGTTCACCTACACGGGGCAGACCGTCATCATCGAAGGGCGGACCTTCGTCAACACGCTCCTCGACTACACGTCGTTCAACCCGGGACGCTTCGTCGACTCCGACGGCCTGACGCCGTATGCGCTGACCCTCGACCGGTTCGACGTCACGTACATCCCGGCCGGTGAGCAGGGCGGCGGGCAGGCGGGCGACTTCGTCGCGAATCTCACGACGCAGTTTGCCGACGGCGAGACGTCCACGGGTCAGGTGCGCGTCAACGAGCCGCTCGACATGGCGGGCGACCGTGTCTACCTCATGGGCAACGGCTACGCGCCGACGATCACGATCCGCAACTCCGACGGCGACGTCGTCTTCTCGGAGTCGGTGCCGTTCCTGCCGCAGGACACGCAGATGACGTCGCTCGGCGTTATCAAGGTGCCCGACGGGATGCCGGAGCAGCTCGGTCTCACGGCGTTCTTTTATCCGACGCAGGTGGAGCTGTCGTCGGGGGCATACGCGTCGAGCTACCCCGACCTCGTCTATCCGATGGTGACGCTCGACGTGTACTCGGGGGACCTGGGCATCGACGGCGGCATCCCGCGGTCGGTGTACACACTCGACACGAGCGAGATGACGAAGCTCGCAGGACGCGACGCCGACACCCCCGCGCTCGAGCTGATGCCCGGCGAGACGGCCGATCTGCCCGATGGACTCGGCACCGTCACCTTCGAGAACGAGGCGCCCGAGGGGGCGAACGACTTCGAGGGTGCGGTCAAGCGGTACGTCTCGCTCTCGATCCATCGGGATGCCGCCGCCACGTGGGTCCTGCTGTTCGCCGTGCTTGCGACGGCCGGCCTTCTCGCCGCGCTCTTCGTGCCGCGCCGGCGCATGTGGGTCAAGGTGACGGCCGAGGGGTCGGCGCTTCAGCTCGAGTACGCGGGACTCGCGCGTGGCGAGGACCCGACGCTCTCGGGAGCCGTCGCGCAGGTGGCAGAGCGGCACCGCGCTGAGCTCTCGCAGCGCCTCGGCCTTGCTGACTCGTCGCCCGCGTCGTCGCAGGCGCCCCGCGCGTAGAATAGGCCCATGCCCGAATCCGCCCCGCTCTCGCTCGATACGGTCTCGGTGCTCCTGGTCTGGACGGCCATCGCGATCTACGCGCTCGCGTTCATCGCGTACGCGGTCGACCTCGCGCGCCGATCCGCCGCCGCCACCCAGCTGGAGGCAGCGGAGACCCGCGAGCTCGTCGGAGCCTCGGCCAAGGGATACGCCGGCATCAACGAGGTGCGCGCGGCCGAAGCCGCGGCATCCCGAGAGGTGACCGGGCCGCGGGCGGAGCGCCCCCGCCTCGTGTGGGCTCGCATCGGCACGTCGCTGACGGTGCTCGGGTTCCTCTTTCACCTCGCCGCGACGGTGCTCCGCGGCATCGCCGCCGAGCGCGTGCCGTGGGCGAACATGTACGAGTTCGCGATGACCGGCACGCTCCTCATCGTCGCGGTCTACATCGTCGTGCTGTTCCGCTACGACCTGCGGTTCCTCGGAACGTTCATCACAGGACTCGTCGTCGTCCTCCTCGGTGCCGTCATGGTCGGTGACATCTACGTCGAAGTCGTGCCGCTCATGGACCCGCTGAAGTCGGTCTGGCTCGTCATCCACGTCTTCGTCGCGTCGCTCGCGACGGCGCTCTTCGCCCTCGCATTCGGGCTGTCGATCATGCAGCTCCTGCAGGCGCGGCGGGAGCAGCGTGCCATCGCCGCAGCGGCCGTCGCCGAGGCCGACGGTGACGCGGCATCCGCTTCGCCCGTCAAGACCGGCCCTGGCTTCCTCCGCACACTGCCGAGCTCGGAGGCACTCGAGACGCTCGCGTACCGCTTCGCCATCATCGGATTCATCTTCTGGACCTTCACCCTCATCGCGGGGTCGATCTGGGCCAACGACGCGTGGGGCCGCTACTGGGGCTTCGACACGAAGGAAGTCTGGACCTTCGTCATCTGGGTGCTCTACGCCGGGTACATCCACGCACGGGCGACGCGAGGCTGGCGCGGATCGCGGTCGGCGTGGCTGTCCATCATCGGTTTCACGGCGGTGCTCTTCAACTTCACGATCGTGAACATGTTCTTCAAGGGCCTCCACGCCTACAGCGGCCTCAGCTGACCGACAGCTGGCTGGGCTGACCGGCAGGGCGCGCGCACGGCGCTCGACCTCCTTTAGCCGAGAAGACCCGAACTGCTGCGATCCGGGTCGTTTTCCCGCAGTTCGAGTCTTTTCGCCGGGGGTGGGTCGGCGCCCGGCCGGCGCGTCTCGCGCTCCGCATGGCTGTCGGTCAACCGTTGCGCGCGGTTAGCCTGGCGGGGGTCGCTCGTGAGGGAGGACGGGATGCAGGATGGATGACGCGCAGAGAGCCGCGATCTCCCGCCGGATCGACGAGCTGATTCTCGCCCGTGACGAGGCGCTTCAGCGCTGGGCGGGCGTCCCATGGGATGCCGCGGCCGACGCCGCGATGCGGGACCAGATCGACGCGATCGATGGGGAGATCGGCGCGCGCCGGATCCTCCTGGCCAAGTCGTCATGAACGCCGCCCGTCGCCCTCACCCTCGGTCGGGATGACGTGCGCGTCGTCGTGAGCGGTGCGGGCCTCGGGGGACTCGTGCTCGCGCATGCACTGAGAGACCACGCGGATGTCGTCGTCGTCGACCGGGACGAACGCCCGTCGGACACCGGCGGGTATCGCATCGCCCTCACTCCCGCGGCCGTCGCGGCCGTCGATCGCCATGTGCCCTCCGACATCGTCGCCAGGATCCGCGACGTCTCGGACGGCCCTGACACCTTCTCGCAGTTCACGATCGCGAACGCGCGGCTGCGCCCCATCGTCGTGGCACCCGAGCCGGCCGGGGAGGATCGCCTCCTCTGCCAGCGTCGCGCGCTGCGCCAGATCCTCGCGGAGGGGCTGGGGCGTAGCATCCGCTTCTCGTCGACCGTCGTCGGTGCGGAGTCTGACGATGGCGGGGCCGCGGTGACGCTGTCGGATGGCACGCGGATCGATGCCGACCTCGTCGTGGCCGCCGACGGAGTCAACTCCGCCGTCCTCCGGTCGATCACGTCGAGGACGAACGCCGATACCGGCTTGATCGGCATCGCGGGGTCGACGCCGCTCGTGGCGGGTGGACGCTTTCCGCGGTACCTGGAGCGCGGTCCGGCGCTCGCGCTGGATCGGCGAGGCCTCGGGATGTTCCTGTCGCTGACCTCGCGCGGCATCCAGCGCATCTCGCCGGAGCTTGCGGATGCCGTCGGTCCGCCGTCACTCGTGTGGGGACTCATCGCACGCCATGACATGCTCGGCGACACGCGCGACGCGTCGGCCGCGGAGCTGGCGGCGATATCCGCCGATCTCGTCGGGGCGTGGAACGCGTGGATGCCGGAGATGATCGGGCGCACGGATCCGGACCGGACGGCAGCCTTCTCGTTCCGTGTCGCCGACCCGAAGGCGCCTCGTTTTCCGTGGACGCCAGGCCGCATCACCGCCGTTGGCGACGCGGTCCACGCCATGCCCCCGACAGGTGGGCGGGCAGGTTCGACGGCCATCCTCTCCGCCGGCGCCCTCGCCGACGAGCTCATCGCCCGCCCGAGGATCGACGAGGCAGTCGCCGCGTATCAAGCCCGCGTGAACGACTGGGCGGCGCCCGCGATCGCCGAGTCACTGGGTCCCGTGCGGGTCATCCGTGCTCTCCGGCATCCGACTCTTCAGCGTGTCGCCGGTCCTCTCCTCGGTCTCGCGGGGATCGGTGGGTCGGCGGCATATCGACGCGCCGTCGGCGGCGCTCGCGAACCCAGCCGACGATGATCAACACCGTCCATCCCGTGAAGAAGAGCGCCATCGCGCCGTCGACGATCCACCCGGGCAGGCCGAGTGCGTAGATGAATCGCCCGCTCGTGGGTTCGGTGCGCCGATCGGGGTCCAGGAGCAGGCCGATGTTGATCGCCACGATGGCGGGCAGGAAGACGAGCCCTGTGACACGGACGCTGTTGTTGAGACTGCGATCGAGTGCATCGGTCGGGGCCATGAGCCCATTGTGTGAAGCGTGCAGCGCGACGCGAAGGGGTTGCCCAGGAGCCGCCGCATCGCTAGCCGCCGCGTCCGTCTCGTCGCTAGGACAGTCCGTCAGCGGGCGTCAACCCCTCGCTGCGGATGCTTCGCGAGCGGTAGACACGCTATCGACGCAGACGCGATCGGAGGGGTGATGAGTCCACGTCAGGCAGGCCTTCTCGTCATCGCGGCGAGCGTCATCGCGGGCGTCGGTGCCGGGTGGGTCATGTCCGACTCGCGGTGGTCGCTTCTTGCAGCATTCGTCCTGACCGCCTCGACGATCGGGATGGGCGTGGGCATCCTGTGGACGATGCGAGCCAGTTGGGAGGACATGACCTGGCCCCCGGGCGGCGTCGTGCGATCGGAGGCGGAACGTGTTCGCCGCAGCTACCGCATCCTCGGGATCATGCTCGTCACCCCGGTTCCGGTCTTCTTGGCACTGCTCGTCTGGGGCGTCGTGAGCGTCGGGATCACGCCGACCTACCGCGCTCTGATGATCGTCGCCGCGGTCGTCTACGGCGCTGCGGGGGTGGTCCTCCTCATCGCGGGTCGAGCGCGCCCGGAAGCGCCGCCCTCCTTGCCCTCTCATCACGAGCCTCCTTCACGGGGCGACGAAGCGGTGTTGCCCGACGGGTGGCAGCCGCTGGGACCTCGTGCCAGCCGCTGGATCATGGCCGCCACCCTCGGGCCTTTCGCCTTCGTCGTCGCCCTCGCTCCCTTGCAGTTGATGACAGTGTTCCGTGACTTCGCATGGGCCCCGGCAGTCATGGGGTTGATGTTCGCTGCCATGATCGGCATCTACGTCGTCGTGATCAACCGCGCTGCGCCGCGTGTGCACGTCCATCTGCGGGACGAGCGGATCCGGGCGGGCAGTCGCGAGGCGCGCTGGGACGAGGTCACCGCTGCCGAACTGCTCGCGACGCCGCGCCATGAAGGCGAGCCGCGCACTCTCGTCCTGACACTTCAGAACCAGGACGGGCTTCGCGCGCCTCTTGTCATCCGGCGGCGTGAAGACCTCGCGCTGACGAAGGCGGAGGCAGCGATCGCGGCGCGACTCATCGAGGCATCCGTCATCGAACTCCCGCGTGACAAAGACGACCCGCGAGGAAAGTTCTCGCGACAGCTTTACCCCGCGCACCTCACCAAGAGTGAAGCGCTGGATGTCGTGGCCAGCCCGCCGACCATGTCGGACCCGCTACCCACACGGGGCTGATCGAGCCGGGCCGGCGGTCCTCGCTGGTGCGTTGCGGTGGCGGGTCAGAGGGTCGACGCGATCCAGATCACGGCGAAGATGAGTGCGACGGCCGCGGCGAGGAGCATCCATCCCTTGACGGAGTTTCCGGACTTCCGTGCCGGCTCGCGGAGCTCCATGCCCAGGCGGCGCCGGATGTCGTCTTCCTCGGCATCGATCTCTTCAGTCAGCCACGACGCGCCGTAGCCGGTGAAGCGGAGGCTCCTCTTGATGATCTCCATCCGCTCCTCGGCGATCTCGTCGAGGCGTTGTCTCAGGCGATGCTCGTCGGAGGCGTCGAGCGGATCCGGATCGTCGGTGGGCACTCAGCCACAGAACCAGGTCGGGGGTGGGACTCGCAAACGCGGTCCCCGCGGCATCCCAGAACCTGCCGAGCGGTGTCAAGCCTTGGACGCAGCGGAACACTCAGTTTGTAGCCTCGGAGCGGAGGGGGTGCCGAATGACGGAGAAGCGCGCATCAGCGGTCAGGATCGCCGCATTCGTCGGGATGTTCGTTCTGACCACAGCTCTCATCGTCGGCGCGGGGCTCCTCCTCGCGACGCACAGGCCGGAGGTGGACGGCTGGTTGATTCTGGCCCTCCTCGCAGTGGGCGTCACGCTGACGGGACCGCTTGTCCTCGGTGCGGTCCTCACCTTCTGGGACATGGACCGGTCCCTTGGCGCTCGACGCATCCACCGCAACGTGCTGTGGATCGTCGTCGGCATCCAAGTGCTTGCGACGGTCATGGTGGCGGTCTACAGCGCGGTGACGGGCGCAGCCTGGTGGTGGCCTGCCGTCTTCGCCGGGACGGGGATCGTCCTCACGGCCGTGGCTGCGAGAGTCGGACCTGCGTTGCGACGCGCGGAGGAGAGGAGCCGGGGCGATGAACCGGCATCCCCTGGGATCTACACGCGCGCCGAGTTCCGGCGGGACATGCTCAGGCTCGCGTGGGCTGCCGTCATCGCCTTCGCCGTGACGGCGATCGGGGTGGGTGCGCTGATCGCCCTCCTCGGCGTCGAGTTCTGGTGGCTGCTCGCTTGGCCTGGGTTGTTCGCCGTGCTCGCGGTCTCGGTCGGCTGCTCGCTCGCGGTGATACGACTCGGACGTCGCCAGCGCGATGCGGTCGGCGGAGATCTCGGGAAGCTCCGCGAGATCGCGAAGGTCGTCGTGCGCATGAAGGACATTCCTCTGTCGGACGAGGACGAGATCGCCGCCAGCCGGTTCGCCCAGGTGTCGTGGGTCACGCAGGCCTACCAACTCGCCTCGACCGTGTGCGGGTACATCTCCTTGATCTTCCTGCAGGCCGTATCAGTGGGCACGGGCGTGCCGATCCCCTTCGCCGCGTGGCTCGTTGGGACCATCACTGTTGCGCTTGTCGTGCTCGTTTCGATCAGTGTCGTGCAGCTTCGCCGCACACGCCGGTACGCGCTCGCGCATCGCCACCTCGTCGGGTGAGCTGGTGTTCGGTCGACGCTTCAGTAGAGTCGCTGCCATGAGTGCAGTGTCCGCGGAGAGCCAGGTGGTGGCGGTCAGGCGTCGGCGCATCAGCCGCGGGCTCGTTCTCGTCCTGGGCGTCATCGTTGTCCCGTTCGCTCTCAGCCTCGCCCTGAACAGCTACGGGGCACTCACGGTAGACGGGGCGCTCCGTATGGCGTTCGCAACGGTCGCGGGGCAGACGATCGCGATCCTGAGCGCCGTTGCTGCGGTCGTCCTGACGATCACTCAGCGGCGCCCGTGGCCGTCGCTCGTGTTCTTCCTCGTCGTCGGAGCATTCATCACGCTCGCAGCTCTCAGCAGCGTCGGCACCGCGGGCGACCTCCTGCTCACCCGCCTCGACCTGATCGCCGACGTCGACCGCATGAACGGCTAGCAGCGCCGGCTCTGGTACGTCACAGCGGCGCGGAGCCGACGTGGCATCCCCGTCACCCCCCCACCCGCCGAGAAGACTCGAACTGCTGCATTCAGGCGTGATTTCGCGCGGTTCGAGTCTTCTCGGCGGGAGGTGCGCCGGAGCGTAGCCGCGGGGCTGACGGGTCTCGGGCGCCTGGGGTCTCGGGCGGATGGAGTCCCGGGCGCCTGGGGTCTCGGGCGCCTGGTTAGGGTCGAGCCTCCGTTGCCGAGAAGACCCGAGCTGCGGCCTGGGGGCCTGAATGTCCGCAGTTCGGGTCTTCTCGGCGGAAGGGGCCTCGGCACCGGGGGTAGATGCCGAGGCCAGCGGAAGGGGCCTCGGCGCCGGGGGTGGACGCCGAGGCCCGGGGAAGGCGCCGGGGGTGGACGCCTGGGGGGGGATCCGGGCCGGGGGATGCCGAGGGGATGCCGCCGGTCAGGCGGTGGCGGGGGTGGCCTTCAGTAGCGCGCGGGCGGTCGTCGTGCGGCGACGGGCGACGGCGAGGATCGTCGCGCCGAAGGCGAGGAGCGTCCAGATCACGAGACCCGCCACGGCGGCACCACCACCGCTCGCGGACGTGAGGGCCGCTACCATCCCGTGGTATGCGGGCGACGTCGGGAGCAGCGACGCGAGGCTCGAGAGCACACCCGGTACCGTCGAGACGATTCCGGTCGCAACGGCCAGCACACCCACGAGCGCTGCGATCCATCGTCCTGCTCCGCCGAAGACCGCGACGAGCGCCTGGTTGACGGCGGCGAACGCGACTCCCGCGACGACGGCGACTCCCGCGAACGCCCACCACTGACCCCAGTCGTAGGATGCCGCGACCTGCACGACCCCCGCGACGAGAAGCCCCTGGGCAGCCCCGAGGACCGCGGCCGGAAGGAACGACCGCAGCGCGAGCGCAATCGACGGCTCCCGCGCCGCGAGGGCGCGTCGCGAGACGGCCTGGAGCGCCACGAACGTGCCGAGTCCGCCGAACCACAGCGCGAGCATGGCGAGGAGCGGGATCGCCGAGGCTCCGAAGAGCGAGGTTCCCACACCGTCCGTCTCGACGGGGTTCGCGACGACGTCGGCGAGGCTCGACGCCTCGGTGTCGGTGTAGGTCGGGATCTCGTCGACAGCGGTCGACAGACCGGATGCCAGTTCGCCCGTGCCGTCCGCGAGCTGCTGCACGCCGTCGGCGAGCGACACGGCACCCGCACCGGCTTCGTCGAGGCCGCCCGCGAGCTGCGACGCGCCCGAGGCGAGCTCACCCGCACCCGCCGCCGACTGGTCGGCGCCCGTCGCGAGCTGCGAGACGCCGCTTCCGATCGCCGCGACGTTCGCGCCGATCGTGCGGAACTGGTCGGCGATCTGCGTCGGAGCCTGCTGCGCGAGCTGCGTGAGGCCGTCGGCGGTGAGCTGCGTGACGTCGGCCGCGCCGAGGTTGTCCGGAGTGCCCGACAGGATCGCCGAGGTGGTGCCCGCCGACGTGAGCGCCGCGCCGAGTTGCGTGCAGAAGTCGCCCGGCTGGGCACAGGTCGCCAGCAGAGCCTGCAGCTGTGCCTGCGTCGCGGCGGCGCTCTGCGCCGCGAGATCCGTCGCCGTCGCGGCACCGTCCGCCGCCTGCGTGAGCTCGGCGGGCACGATGCCCGTCGCCTCGAGCTCCGCTGCGCCCTGGTTGACGCCCGCCGCGAGCTGGTCCGCTCCGGATGCCGCCTGGCGGGCACCGCCCGCGAGACTCCCGAGTCCCGACTGCAGCTGCGACGCACCCGAGGCGAGGCCCGAGGCGCCGCTCGAGAACTGCGGGAACCCTTCCGCGAGCTGGGTGGCTCCCTCGGCGGCCGACCCGGCGCCATCGGCGAGCTCGGACGCGCCCGACGCGGCCTCCCCCAACTGGTCGCCCAGCGTCGTGAAGCCCAGGAACACGTTCTCGAGATAGACCGACGACAACTGCTCGCCCATGACGGATGCCGCGGCGGTCGCGACCTGCGCCGTGATGGCGTCGTCGACGATGAGGCTGTCGGGCGGGGTCTGCACTTCGATCGTCGCGCGCTCGGGGGTCTCGCCCGGGCGGGTCGACGTCGCCGCCGCGGAGAAGTTCGAGGGGATCGTGATGACGGCCGCATACGTGCCGTCTTCGAGGCCCTCGGCCGCGTCGTCGGCGTTGGAGATCGTCCAGTCGAGGTTCGACGGAAGGTCGTCCGACCCCTCGACGAGACCGGCCGTGAGCTGGCGACCGAGCGGAACCTGCTGGCCGTCGATCGTGACCGCCTGGTCCTCGTTCACGATCGCGGCCTTGACGCCGTCGAGCCGCTCGACGGGGTTGTAGAGGGCCGCGACGAGGATGCCGCCGATGACGACGGGGAGGAGCAGCACGCCGACGAGCGTCAGCCACGTGACGGGGCGCCGCGACCGTGCGCGTTCGATGGTGGGTGTCGTGGTCATGAGGTCACCTCGGTGGCGTGGGTGGAGCGGATGCCCGCTCGCAGGGGAAGCGAAGAGATGTCGGGGCGGTGCGCGTCGGCGAGCACGGCGAGCGCCCGCCCTTCCGACTGCGCCGTCGCGACGAGCGTGAGAGGACGACCGTCCTGCGTCCGCCGTGCTGTCGCGTCGCGGAGGACTGCGGCCACCTGGTCGCGTTCGGCCGCGTCGAGCGTGTCGATCCCGTCGATGACGAGGATGCCGGGGCGTCCGCGCAGCGCTCGGCGGAGGTCCCGCACGGGTTCGTCCGACCCTGCGAAGAGCGCGACGCCGACGTGGGCGCGCACCCAGGCCGCCCGGCCGGGGAGCAGGTGCCCCGCGACGCGGAGGAGTCCGTCGCTCGGCGTCAGACGCCCCGCGACGGCGAGCGCGAACGCCGTACCCGCCCGGGGATCGCCTGTCGCGACGAGCGTGCCTCCGGGTTCGACGCGCAGCGTCGCGTCGCGGAACAGGTCGACCTCACCCGCGTCGCCTCCGGCGTCGGCGCGGACGGCGAGCCCCTCCGCGACGACGGCCGCGGTCGTCTTCGGCTCCGGCCAGCCGGCCAGGGCGAGCTCGCGCTCGACGGCTTCGCCCTCGATGTCGAAATGGGGGAGGAGGCGGTCGAGCCATCGCGGCATCCACCACGCCTTGTCGCCCATGAGGGCCATGAGCGCCGGGATGAGCGTCATGCGAACGAGGAACGCGTCGACGGCGATGCCGACGGCGAGTCCCAGCGCGATGGGTTTGATCGACGAATCCCCCTCTGGCACGAACGCGGCGAAGACGGCGAACATGATGAGCGCGGCAGCCGTGACGACACGGGCCGACGCGGTGAAGCCCGAGCGGACGGCGCCCACGGCGGTCAGGCGGTCGGCTCTCCCCTTGCGGGCACGGGACGCGTGGACGTAGTCCTCCCGCATGCGCGAGACGAGGAACACCTGGTAGTCCATCGCGAGGCCGAACAGCACGCCCATGAGCACGATCGGCATGAAGCTGATGACGGGACCCACGCGCGCGATGTGGAGGAGATCGGCGAACCAGCCCCACTCGAAGACGGCGGCGACGACGCCGAAGGCCGCGAGCACCGACAGCAGGTAGCCCGCGGCTGCCGTCAGCGGGACCGCGATCGAGCGGAAGACGATCATGAGGAGGATGAAGGACAGTCCGACGACGAAGACGCCGAAGGGGAGGAGCGCCGCGCCGAGGCGGTCGGAGATGTCGATCCCGACGGCCGTGAAGCCCGTCACGATGAGGTCGATCCCGTACTCGTCGGAGAGCTCGGGCGCGAGAGCGCGAAGATCGCGGACGAGCTGAGCCGTCTCGGGGGAGTCGGGGGCGGTCTCGGGGATGATCTGGATGATGCCCGTGTCGGCCGTCTCGTTGGGGGTCGCGAGTGCGATCTCCTTGACGCCCGGCACCTTCTCGACCTCGGCGGCGAGGTCGTCCATGAGCCCGAGAGGATCGGTCGACGTGACGATCGTCCCGGTCATGATGAGGGGACCGTTGAAGCCGGGGCCGAACTCCTCTGCCGCGAGGTCGTAGCTGATGCGGGCGGGCGACGACTCCGGCTGCACACCGGCGTTCGGGAGCGCGAGGGCGAGGCTCGACGCGGGGATCGCGAGCACGCCGAGTCCGACGACGACGGCGATCGTCGTGACGACGGGATGCCGCGTGACGCCGCCGACCCACCGTGCGGCGAAGCCCCGACGCGGACGTGTACGTGTCTTGGCGGCCCGGGCCTTCGGCATCCGTCCGATGACACGACCCTTGACGAACCCGAGGAGGGCAGGCGTCAGCGTGATGGCGACCGCGACGGCGAGCGCGACGGCGACCGAGGCCGCGACCCCCATCGTCGTGAGGAACGGGATGTTCGCGAACCCGAGGCCGATGAGGGCGATGAGCACCGTGACACCGGCGAACACGACGGCGGATCCTGCCGTGCCGGTGGCGCGCGCGACCGACTCTTCGGGCTCCATCCCGCCGCGCACTTGATCCTGATGTCGCGCGGCGATGAAGAGGGCGTAGTCGATCCCGACGGCAAGCCCCAGCATGAGGGCGAGGAGCGGCGTCGTCGACGAGATCGATGCGAACGCCGTCGCGAGCAGGATGAGCGCCATCGACAGGCCGACGCCGATGATGGCGGTCGCGAGGGGGAGCCCCGCGACGAGGAACGAGCGGAACGTGACCATCAGGACGATGAGGGCGATCAGGATGCCGAGAAGCTCCGTCACCGTGAGGCCCGGCACCGAGGTCGAGAAGAGGTCGCCGCCGAGCGCGACCTGCGCGCCGGCGGGAAGGGCGTCCTGCAGGCTGTCCGAGACGGCCGCCAACGACTCCTTCGCCTCGGGCGAGACATCGGTGGCCTGTCCGTCGAACTGGAGGCGGATGATGGCGGCGTTCTCGTCCTCGTTGACGAGTCCCGTGACGAGTTCGTCGAACGGGTCGGTGACCCCCAGGACGCCGTCGATGTCTTCGAGATCGGCGACGGCGTCTTCGATGGCGTCGGCATACGGCTCATCGACGACGAGGTCGCCCTCGTTCGCAACGACGACGATCTGGGCCGACGTTCCGCTGACCTGCGGGAAGGTGCGGTTCAGCTGCTCGAGCCCCGCCTGCGACTCCGTACCGGGGATCGAGAACGTGTTGTCGGTGCCTTGGCTGAAGAGTCCCGCGCCCGCGCCGGCGATGCCGAGCACGAGGATCCACGAGACGAGCACGCGCCAGGGGTGGCGGTACGACCAGCGTCCGAGCGAGTACAGAAGGGTGGACACAGCGCCTCCGCGAGTTCGGGTCGATCAGGTTCCGTCGGTCAGATTTCGATACAGCGCTGTATCCGATGCATGAGTGTATCGTAGAGGCTGAGAGCGTCGCGAACCTGAACGGTGCGTGTGTATCCCAAGATGGGGGAGGGAGGTGGCTCATGAGCGAGAGCGTCATGGTGACGTCGAAGAGGCGTGAGGCGACGAGGCAGAAGCTCCTCGATGCCGCAGCCCAGGTCTTCGCCGAGGTGGGGCTCGATGGTGCATCCGTCGAGACCATCTGCGAGCGCGCGGGGTTCACGCGCGGCGCCTTCTACTCGAACTTCGAGACGAAGGACGAGCTCATGCTCGCCCTCACCGAGCGCACGGCTGAAGAGAAGATCGAGCTCGTCACGCAGCGCATCCAAGCCCTGCGTGAGACCGGCGAGCAGTTCACCCCCGCCGAGCTCGTCCAGCGGGTGCTCGACGTCGCGATGGACGAGCGGCGCGAGATCCTCCTCACGAGCGAGATCCGCACGCGCGCGCTCCGCGACCCCGCGCTCGCCCAGGCGTACCTCGCGTGGCAGGCCGGTCTCATCGATCGCGTCGCCGCCGTCATCGAGGAACTGGGTCGTACGTATCGCCTGTCGCCGCGGCTCCCCGCGCGCGACTTCGCGCAGCTCATCCTGCAGCAGTGGGAGGACACGTCGGCCTACGCCGTCATGGCCGGGCTCGATGCCGACGCTCTGTGCGCTCTGACGAACGAGCGCACGTCGCAGCTGGCGATCGCCCTCGTCGATCCCGCGGCGGACGACCGCTGACGGCGCGGATCGATACGCGTCAGATGAGCTCGTAGCAGCGCGCGAGCCGCGACAGCCACCAGTCGCGGCGCTCGGGGGGCGCGGTGAGGTCGTCGAGCATCGCGGCATCCGGAATGACGCGCCCGACAGGCAACGAGCCCTCCTGCGGGGCGAGCGGGGGCACGGCGATGTCGGCGGTGAAGAGCGACGACGTGCCGAGGCCGCAGTCGTAGTCGAGCTCGGGGAGGGATGCCGCGAGCCACGCGCCCATCGACAGCCCGATCGACGTGTCGAGCGCACTGGAGACGACGGCGGGCAGCCCCGCTTCGGCGACGATGTCGAGCGCTCGCCGGACGCCGCCGAGGGGCTGCGCCTTGACGACGAGAAGGTCGGCGGCGCCGGCTCGCGCGACGGCGAGGGGATCCGCGGCTTTGCGCACGCTCTCGTCGGCTGCGATCGGGATGCCCATGTAGGTCACGCGGCGATGGAGCTCGGCGAGCTCGTCGACCGACGTGCACGGCTGCTCGACGTATTCGAGGTCGAACTCCGCCAGGGCGTGGATCGCGTGCTCGGCCTCGTCGAGGTTCCACGCGCCGTTCGCGTCGACACGCACGCGCCCCTCGGGTCCGAGGTATTCGCGTACGGCACGGACGCGGGCGACATCGTCGGCGAGCACCTGTCCGGGCTCCGCGACCTTGACCTTCGCCGTCCGGCAGCCGTCGAACCGCGCGAGCACGTCGGCGACCGACACCGCGGCGACCGCCGGAACCGTCGCGTTGACGCGCACGCTGTCGCGCAGAGCGGCGGGCTGAGGCATCCATCCGAAGTCGATCGCCGCCGCGAGCCACGACGCCGCCTCGAGGTCGTCGTACTCGGTGAAGGGCGAGAACTCCGTCCACCCTTCGGGCCCTTCGAAGACGACGGCCTCGCGCACGTCGACGCCGCGGAAGCGTGTCGCGAGCGGCAGGGCGACGACGCGGGCCGAGGCGAGGAGGTCGGCGAGGGCGGGATGCGGCATGTGCCCATCTTGCCTTCCGCCCCGCGAATCCGCGGGAGGTCGGCGCGAGAGCGGACGAAGATCGCCCGTGATAACAATGTGTGCTTGACGATAGTGTGTCACGCACAGTATCGTGTGAGGCATGAGCGAGACGGAAGCACTTGAGACCCACGCGCAGGAGCTCCGGCGCGGCACCGTCGTGCTGGCGTGCCTTCGGCTGCTCGTCGAGCCCGGCTACGGCTACGGCCTGCTCGAGTCGCTGCAGGCGCGCGGGTTCGACACCGACGCCAACACGCTCTACCCGCTGCTGCGACGCCTCGAGAAGCAGGGGCACCTCACGAGCGAGTGGAACACCGACGAGGCCCGGCCCCGCAAGTTCTACCGCACGAGCGCGGCCGGCTCCCGCCTGGCCGCGATGCTCACCGATGATTTCCGCGCGATCGCCGCTGCGATCGACGCCTTGCCTCAGGAGGGCTGACATGACCGCCGTTACTCTCACCGATCGCTACATCGATGCCGCGATGCGGACCGTCCCCGAGAAGCAGCGCCCCGATCTCGCCGCCGAGCTGCGCGGATCGATCGACGATCAGGTCGACGCTCGCGTCGAGGCGGGGGAAGATCGCGCCGCTGCGGAACGCGCTGTCCTGACGGCCCTCGGAGACCCCGAGAAGCTCGCGGCCGACTACACCGACCGACCGACGTTCCTCATCGGGCCGCGCTACTACTTCGCGTGGTGGCGCCTGCTGAAGATCCTCTGGGCGATCGTTCCCGCGTGCGCCGCCTTCGGCGTCGCGCTGGGACAGGTGCTCGCGGGGGCGACCTTCGGCGAGGTCGTCGGCAGCGTCGTGTCCGTCACGATCGCCGTCATCGTCCACATCGGCTTCTGGACGACGCTCGTCTTCTTCATCGTCGAGCGCTCCGCGAAGGGTGCCGACGTCGGGTTCGTGGGGGAGTGGTCGCTCGACAGCCTCCCCGAACCGAGGGATCGCGGCGCACGGCTCTCCGACCTCGTGGCATCCCTCATCTTCCTGGCCCTCGCGGCGGGCGCGATCGTGTGGGACCACTTCATCGGGTTCGTCTACATCAGCGACGCCGGAGGGTGGGTGCCGTTCCTCGATCCGGCGCTCTGGCCGTGGTGGATCGGCGGACTCTTCACGCTCATGGTCTTCGAAGCGGTCCTCGCGATCGGGGTGTACGCGAAGGGGCGCTGGGACATCGGCTCGGCGAGCGTCAACCTCGTCCTGAACCTCGCCGTGGCGCTTCCCGCCGTGTGGCTCCTCATGAACGGACGACTCCTCAACCCCGACTTCTTCCCCGCGATCATCCCCGCCGACAGTGCCGCGACGGTCGGCGCGGTCGTCACGACGGTCCTCGGCTTCGGGATCGTGGCCATCGCGGTGTGGGACTCCGTCGACGCCTTCGTCAAGGCACGCCGCGCTCGCTGACCCGTCCCGTGTCGCGGACGGGAGCGCGAAGCTGCGGCAATCGGGCGACTCTAGGCTTGAGAGCATGCTTCTCGACACCCCCGTGCGGCTCGGCGTGCAGCTCCAGCCCCAGCACGTGACCTACCCGCAGATCCGCGATGCCGTCCTCCGCCTCGAGGACGAAGGCGTCGACATCCTCTTCAATTGGGACCACTTCTTCCCGCTCTACGGCGACCGCGACGGACTCCACTTCGAGTCGTGGACGATGCTCGGCGCGTGGGCGGAGCAGACCGAGCGCGTCGAGTTCGGCGCCCTGGTGAACTGCAACAGCTACCGCAACCCCGACCTGCAGGCCGACATGGCGCGCACGATCGACCACATGTCCGCGAAGGGCGGCGGCGAAGGCCGCTTCATCTTCGGTACGGGGTCGGGATGGTTCGAGCGCGACTACGACGAATACGGCTACGAGTTCGGCACGGCGGGATCGCGCCTGAACGACCTCGCCGAGGGGCTCGCGCGCATCGAGGCGCGCTGGGAGAAGCTCAACCCTGCGCCGACCCGCCGCATCCCCGTCATGATCGGCGGCAAGGGCGAGCAGAAGACGCTGCGCCTCGTCGCTCGTCACGCCGACATCTGGCACAGCTTCGTGACGGCCGAGGAACTCCCGCACAAGCTCTCCGTCATCGAGAAGTGGGCGGCCGAGGAGGAGCGCGACACGTCGCGTCTCGTCGTCTCCAACGAGCTCCAGCGTCGCGGTGAGGACGACGCTGACGCTCTCTACGCCGCGGGCACGCGCATCTTCACGCTCGGATTCCCCGGACCCGACTACGACTACGACCTCGTTCGGTCGTGGCTGCGCTGGCGCGACGCCAAGAACGGGGCATGAGCGGCGGCATCCGTCGTTCTATGGTGGAGTCCATGGTCTCCGAGCTCTTCGACGAGCGTGAATGGATGCCGGCCCCCGGCTCCGACGCGTACACCGACATCACGGCGCACGTCTCGAACGACGGTCGGATCGCGCGTGTCGCCTTCAACCGTCCGGAGGTGCGCAACGCCTTCCGGCCGCACACCGTCGACGAGCTGTTCCGCGCACTCGACACGGCGCGTCAGGATCCGCGGATCGGCGTCGTGCTCTTCACGGGCAACGGCCCGAGCCCCAAGGACGGCGGGTGGGCGTTCTGCTCGGGCGGCGACCAGCGCATCCGCGGGCGCGACGGCTACAAGTACGACGGGCCGGAGGAGCACGCGCCCGACCCCGCACGTGTCGGGCGCCTCCATATCCTCGAAGTGCAGCGTCTCATCCGCTTCATGCCCAAGGTCGTCATCGCGGTCGTCCCCGGCTGGGCGGCCGGTGGCGGACACTCGCTCCACGTCGTCTGCGACCTCACGATCGCCTCGCGCGAGCACGGGCGCTTCAAGCAGACGGATGCCGATGTCGGCTCGTTCGACGCCGGATACGGCTCGGCCTACATGGCCCGGCAGGTCGGGCAGAAGATCGCGCGGGAGGTGTTCTTCCTCGCCGAGGAGTACTCGGCCGACCGCGCCTACGAGATGGGGGCCGTCAACCGCGTCGTGCCGCACGATGAGCTCGAGCGCGAAGCGATCGCCATGGCGCGCACGATCCTGACGAAATCGCCGACGGCCATCCGCATGCTCAAGTTCGCCTTCAACGCCGTCGACGACGGACTCATGGGTCAGCAGGTGTTCGCGGGCGAGACGACTCGCCTCGCCTACGGCACCGACGAAGCCGTCGAAGGCCGGAACGCGTTCCTCGAGAAGCGCGAGCCCGACTGGTCGCCGTACCCGTGGCACTTCTGACGCGCCATGCGGCTTGAACCCGCCACCGGCGACGACCCGCGGGACATCCTGCGGGCGCTGCGGGTCGCGCTGCATGGCGCGGGTCCCGCGCTCGGGCTCGGCCTCGTCGACGACCTGCCGGGCGAGGTGCGCGCGGGAACCGCGGTCGTCGTGACGACGTCAGGGTCGACCGGCATCCCCAAGAGCGTCCTGCTCAGCCGCGACGCCCTCACCTCCAGCGCCCTGGCGACCGCGGACCGCATCGGCGACGGCATGTGGCTGCTGGCGCTCCCGGCCGCCTACGTCGCGGGCGTGCAGGTGCTCGTGCGATCGATCGTCGCCGACCGCGAGCCCGCGATCCTGTCGGGTGCGTTCACGCCTCAGGCGTTCGCGGCCGCGGCGCTCATGATGGTGTCGACGGAACGGGGGCACCGCATACCGACCTTCACGTCGCTCGTCCCCGCTCAGCTGTCGAAGCTCCTCGACGCCGCCGCGGACGACGGGAGAGTCCTCGCGGCGCTGCGGTCGTTCGAGCGGATCCTCATCGGCGGGCAGGCGCTCCCCGCCTCGGTGCTCGAGAGAGCCGAGGCTGCGGGCGTCCGGATCACGAAGACGTACGGATCGACCGAGACGAGCGGCGGCTGCGTCTACGACGGCGAGCCGCTGCGGGGCGTCTCGCTCCGCGTCGTCGGGGGCGAGGTGCAGATCGCGGGGCCGACGCTCGCTGACGGCTATCTCGGAGATCCGGCGCTGACGGACGCTGCGTTCCATCGCGACGAGGACGGCACGCGCTGGTATCGCACGGGCGACGCCGGGATCCTGGAGGACGGTCGCCTGCGCGTACGCGGACGCCTCGACAACGTCATCGTCTCGGGCGGTGTGAACGTCTCTCTCGATCGCGTCGAGCGCATCGTGCGGTCGGTGCCCGGCCTTGCCGGGGCCGTCGTCGTCGGGGTGCCGGATGAGCGATGGGGCGAGGCATCCGTCATCGTCGCGCCGCGCGGCGAGACGCTCCGCCGGAGCGAGTCCGTACAGCTGATGGAGGCGCGCACGCTCGTCGCGTGCGAGATCGGCCCGCACGCGCGTCCGTCACGACTCGTCCTCGTCGACGAGATCCCCGCGCTCCCCTCCGGAAAGCCCGACCGCGAGGCCATCCGCCGCGCGGTCGCGGCGCTCCACTGACTCCGTCGGGCGGCACTGCCCTCACTCCGCCGACACGTCGACGACGCAGAACCTGTTCCCCTCGGTGTCCTCCAGCACGACCCAGTCGGCGCCCGGCGGGTAGTGGTCCCAGTCGACGTGCCGCGCACCCAGGGCCGTGAGCCGCTCGATCTCGGCCGCCTGGTCGTCGGCGTACAGATCGAGGTGGATGCGCGGAGGGTAGTGCTGCGGGTATCCCGAGACCGACAGCGCGATGCTCGCGCCGGGCTCGCTCCCGTGCTCCGTGTCCGCCGGATCCAGGATGACCCAGTCGTCGCTCGCGCCGTCCCGGCTGACATAGCCGAGGGCGGCGCGCCAGAAGTCCCCGGCGCGATCGATGTCTTCCACGGTCAGGACGACCGTTCCCATTCTCAACATGCCGACATCGTGCGCCGCGGCGGCGAGGGATGCCAGGGGCTTGCGCTCCATCGGGGGACCGCCCCCATCACGCGGCAGCGCGGTCGCGGCGCTGTCCTGACCCCTCCCCGCGATTGCGGAATGCCGGTCGTCGTAAGATGACTGCTCGTGGCAGGAACCTCCAGCAAGAAGCGCAAGCGTCCGGCTCCGAAGAAGCAGCCCGTCCGCGGCAATCCGCAGAAACCGCGCGAGACCCGTGATCCGCGCCGTGTCGAGAAGGCGACGGCGCGCGACTGGATCGGAGCCGCGCGACTGCGGACGCTTCCCCTCGCGATCGCGCCCGTCCTGCTCGGCACGGGTGCGGCGATGGTCGTCGTCGACGAGTTCCACTGGGTCATCGCGCTCTTCTGCCTCGTCGTCGCCGTCGCCCTCCAGATCGGCGTCAACTACGCCAACGACTACAGCGACGGCATCCGCGGCACCGACGACGTCCGGGTCGGTCCCGCGCGACTGACGGCGTCGGGCAAAGCGAAGCCCCGCACGGTCGCGCTCGTCGCGCTCGCCTTCTTCGCGATCGCGGCGATCGCGGGCCTGGCGCTCACGATCCGCACGCAGCAATGGTGGTTCCTCGTGATCGGAGCCCTCTGCCTCCTCGCGGCGTGGTTCTACACGGGCGGAAAGCGTCCCTACGGCTACTACGGGCTCGGCGAGGTGTTCGTCTTCGTCTTCTTCGGGCTCGTCGCGACCCTCGGAACGACGTGGGTCCAGGCCTTCACGCTGCCGCAGGAGGCGTGGTTCGGCGCCGTCGCGGCGGGCCTCTTCGCGTGCGCCGTGCTGCTGGCCAACAACCTGCGCGACATCGACCAGGACCGTGCCGCGGGCAAGCGCACCTTGACGGTGCTGATCGGGCGGACCGCGACCCGCGTGCTGTTCACGCTCTTCGTGCTCCTGCCGTTCCTCATCGCGGGCTTCCTCGCGTTGTTCTATCCCATCGCGTGGCTCAGCCTCATCGTGCTGCTTCCGGTCCTCGCGGCGATCCTCATCATCTGGACCTACCGCCTGCCGCGCGAACTCGTCGTCGCTCTCGGGCTGACGTCGCTGTCGTCCCTCGCGTACGCCGGCTTCCTCTTCTGGGCCTTCGTCGGCTGAGAAGCGGATGCCACGACTCCGGCCTCAGCGGTCGGTCGCGGCATCCTCGATGTCTTCATCGCTCGTGTCATCGCGGAGGGCCGCGCGGCGCTCCGCGAGTCCTGCCGACACGTCATCGAGCGGGCGCCGCAGGAACAGCAGCGAGAGGCTGAGTCCGATGAGGGCGGCGAAGATGGCCGCGAGCCAGTAGTACTCGCGGAACAGCGGGAAGATCATCAGGATGCCGAACGGCACCAGGAAGGCGAGCAGGCGCAGCACGGTGTACAGCAGAACGGACCGGGCTTTCACACCCCCCATGGTAGGCGAGGCTGCCATCGGTCCTCCGCGCGGCGTCGGTTCGGTCACAACCCAGTCCCCGTCCAGGCAGCGCACCTAGGATGGACACGTGGCACGAGCGCTCCTGATCTTCGCGCTGGTGGCGACCGTGTTCTGGGTCTTCACCATCGTCGACTGCGCCGTGCAACCGCCCACCCGCCATCGCGGCGTGAGCAAGCCGGCGTGGATCGCGATCGTCGTGCTGATCCCCGTGCTCGGCGGCATCCTCTGGCTCACGATCGGTCGCGTCCGGCGTTCCGCCGTCCTGGTGTACCAGGCTCCCGACGACGATCCCGACTTCCTCGGCAGCCTCGGCAGCATCACCGATCAGGACGAGCGCATCCGCCGTCTGGAAGAGGAGCTCGCGCAGCTCGATTCCGAAGACGACGACCCGCGCTGGCAGGATCCACCCGTCGACGACGCGCCCGACGCCGGGCCCGCGCCGCGGACCGACGGCGACGACGACTCCCGCGGTCAGCGCGGGGCCGTCAACTGACGTGTCCGACGGCGAGACGGCGACCGACGCCCGCGCCATCGCTTCTCCCGCAACCGATGCGGCCGCCGCTCTGCTCGGCGCACTCGTCGAGCGCGGCGTCCGTCATGTCGTCCTGAGCCCGGGGTCGCGCTCGCAGGCGCTCGCGCTCATCGCCGCCGAGTTCGAACGGCGAGGTCTCGTGCGGCTCCACGTGCGCATCGACGAGCGCGTCGCAGGGTTCACCGCGCTCGGAATCGGACGCGAGACCCGGATGCCGGCGGCCGTCGTCTGCACGTCGGGCACAGCGGCGGCGAATCTCCTCCCCGCGGCGCTCGAAGCGCACCACGCGGGAGTGCCGCTCCTTCTGCTGACGGCCGATCGTCCCCTCGAGCTGCGCGGCGTGGGGGCCAACCAGACCACCCGCCAGCCCGGCATGTTCTCGCCGAGCCTGCGCTACGAGGCCGACCTTCCCGCGCCCGAGGAGACCGATCCCGACGGCACGGGTGAGCAGAGCGCGATGCTCCGCGCCGTCGCCGCCGAAGCCGTCGCCGCAGCACTCGGCGAAGGATTGCGGTCGGCCGGTCCCGTGCATCTCAATCTGCCGTTCCGCGAACCGCTCGCCGGCGATCCTCCCCCGTGGATCGGGGTTCCCGAGTCCGAGCTCGGCGCGACATCCGACACGGATCCCGACGGGATGCCGCCGGTCGATTCCGTTCCCGAGGGAGAGGTCTTCGGCGCCCTCTACCAAGGGGGAGGAGGCATCGGCCAGGCCGACCTTCCGGCGGAACCCGACGAAGACCCGTGGGTCATCGAGCGCGGCCCGCGGACGATCGTCGTCGCCGGAGCCGACGCGGGCGACGACGCCGAGGCGATCGCCCACGCGGGGGCCTGGCCGCTCGTCGCCGAGATCGTCAGCGGAGCGCGGTTCGGGCGCTACCTCATGCACGGGTACCGCGCGCTGCTGTCCGACCCCGAGCTGGGCGGAAGGGTCGAGCGCGTGATCGTGCTCGGACACCCGACACTGTCGCGCGAGGTCACACGTCTCCTCTCCCGTCCCGATGTCGACGTCGTCGCGCTCCGCGGACCCGGCGAACCCCTCAATCTCAACGGCCGGACGACACCCGTCGACGCCGTCGCCGTCGCCGCCGGCGACCCCGACCGCGAGTGGCTCGGCGCATGGCTGCGGGCGTCGCGTGCGGCATCCGTCGACCTGACGCCCCCCGCTCCGGATGCCGACGCGCTGTCCTCCGCCGAGCCGTCGACCCGGCTCGGCGCGATCGCAGCCGAACTCGACGTCATCCGCGCGCCTCTCGACCGCGAAGCGCTCGTCGACGCCGTGTGGCGTGCGACGTGGCCCCACGACCGTCTCGTGTTCGGTTCGTCGCGGCTCGTGCGGGTCGCCGACGCCGTGCTCGGCGGCAAGAAGGTTCCCGTCCACGCGAACCGCGGACTCGCCGGCATCGACGGCACCGTCGCGACCGCGACGGGCGTCGCGCTGGCACGCGCGGGACACCCCGGCGTCACGCGCGTCCTGCTCGGCGACCTCGCGCTCCTCCACGACGTCGGGGCGCTTCTCCTCCCGCCGGCTGAGGACGAGCCGCGCATCCAGGTGATCGTCGGCAACGACGGAGGCGGAACGATCTTCGACGGCCTCGAGGTGGCGGGGGTCGCCTCGCGCGACGCGATGGACCGCGTCCTCTACACGCCGCAGACGGCCCGCTTCGCGGAGCTCGCGCTCGCCTACGGCTGGGAGTACCAGCGCGTCACGACGCGGACGGCCCTCGATCAGGCGCTCACGTCGCCCGTCGGCGGGCGCCAGCTCATCGAGGTCCCGCTTCCGCGCTAGCGGCTCAATGGCAGGCGGCTCGGCGGGCGGCGAAGCATCCCCTGGATGACACCTGATCCGCGGGGGAAGATGGGCTCATGACAGCCAAGAGCCAGAAGGACTGGACGACCGATGCCCGCGAGATCCTCCGGACAGGACCCGGCTTCCGACTCTCCGATGTCGATCCTGAGGCCGCGCCGGGCCACGACGGCGGCAAGGCGGCGGGGAAGCGCGACCTGAAGGCAGGGGTCGATCAGCTCGAGGAGTACCAGGAGCGGCTCTACGCGGCATCCCGATCAGAGGCGACGGATGCCAGTGTGCTCCTCGTGCTGCAGGCGATGGACACGGCGGGAAAGGGTGGCATCATCCGGCACGTCGTCGGATCGGTGGATCCGCAGGGCATACAGCTGGCGGCGTTCAAGAAGCCGACGCCCGAGGAACTCGCGCACGACTTCCTGTGGCGCGTCGAGAAGCGCGTGCCGACTCCCGGCATGATCGGCGTGTTCGATCGGTCGCACTACGAGGACGTCCTGATCGGCCGCGTGCGGGAGCTCGCGCCGGCCGCGGAGATCGATCGGCGCTACGGTGCCATCAACGACTTCGAGAAGCGACTGACCGACGCGGGGACCCGCATCGTGAAAGTGATGCTGCACATCTCGCCCGAGGAGCAGAAGGAGCGCCTCGCTGAGAGGCTCGACCGACCCGACAAGCACTGGAAGTTCAACCCCGGCGACATCGACGAGCGTGCGCTGTGGCCCGCCTACATGGCCGCGTACCAGACGGTGTTCGACCGCACGTCGACCGAGCACGCGCCCTGGTACGTGATCCCGGCCAACCGCAAGTGGTACGCGCGTCTCGCGGTTCAGGCGCTCCTGCTCGAGGCCCTCGAGGACATCGATCCGCAGTGGCCGGCTGCGACCTTCGACGTCGAGGCCGAGAAGGCGCGCCTCGCGGCGTCGTGATCCCTCGACGAGTCCAGCTCCATCCGTGCCGAGAAGACCCAAACTGCTCTCTTTCGCGCAACTACACGACAGTTCGGGTCTTATCGGCGACGGGGGTGCCTCGGCCGGAGCGCGTCATGTCGGGGGTGATCTGCCCGCGAGGGAGTCCGTACTCATCGCCGAGAAGACGCAAACGGCTCGAAAATGAGGCGGTGGAGGACCTTTTGCGTCTTTTCGGCGCAGGGGGGGAGGGGCAGCCGCGCGGGTCTACGCGAGGGCGTCGACGATGGGGCGGAACTTCACGCGGGTTTCGAGCAGCTCCGTCTCGGGGTCGCTGCCGGCGACGATGCCCGCGCCCGCGTACGCCGTGACGGCGATGTCGGCGTCTGCGGCATCGGGTGTCGCCAGAGCTGGGCTCGCGGCATCCAGATCGAACTGCGCGCACCGCAGCGCGATCGCCCACTCGCCGTCGCCGTTGCCGTCGATCCAGCCGACGGGTCCGGCGTAACGCCCTCGATCGAAGGGTTCGAGGCGCCGGATCACCGCGATCGCCGCTGCCGTGGGTGTTCCGGCGACCGCCGCGGTCGGGTGGAGTTCCCGCACGAGATCGAGAGCCGATGCCGCGCCCGAGAGCTCGCCCTCCACGTCGGTCGCGAGGTGCCACACGTTCGGGAGCTTGAGGGTGAACGGCGCTTCCGCCGCGGCGAGGGCACGCGTGTGCGGGCGGAGGGCCGCCAGGACGCTGCGGACGGCGAACTCGTGCTCGTCGAGATCCTTCGCGCTCGACGCGAGAGCGGCGGATGCCGCGACATCGGCGTCGGCATCGGCTCCGCGTGACGCCGTGCCCGCCAGGACGCGGGCGGTGATCGAGCCGCCGCGCACCGTCACGAGCGTCTCGGGGCTCGCGCCGATGAGACCGTCGACGGCGAACGTCCACGTGTCGGGGTAGTCCTGGGAGAGCGCGCGTGCGAGGCGGCGGAGGTCGGCACCCGACGGCACCGATCCGCGCAGGTCGCGGGCCAGCACGACCTTGCCGACCTCGCCGGCGGCGATCGCCCGCAGCGCCGCGCGCACCGACTCCATGTAGCCGCCGGCGGTCTGCTCGCCAGGCCCCAGCGTGCCGGCCCAGTGCGGACCGTAGGGCCGCGGCTGCGGCAGGGGGTGCGGGGCATCGGTCACCGCGCCGATCGTCGTGACCCAGGCGCGGCCCGCTCGGCGGCCGACGATGACCGACGGCACGATGAGGATGCTGCGCCGCGTCGATCCCTCGTCGAAGGCGAGCGTCCCGAACGCCACGAGCCCCGTACCGGCGAGGGCGACCTCGTCGCGGACGTCGGCAGCCGCAGCGAGCGCGGACCACCGATCCGTCAGCGGGGCGGTGTCCTGCTCCGGGTGGTGCACGAGGGTGTGCGCGACCCCGAACCCGACGATGCCGTCGCCCTTGCGCGTCCACGCGAGGGGATGAGACGGCGACGTGTAGGGGAGAAGCTCTTCGACCGCGTCGATCTCGCGGGTCTCCACGGAGAGTCGTGGGGCCGGGGGTGTCACGTTCCAAGCCTAGACTCGCGTCGTGACGATGGATCGCCCCGCCCCCGGCACCCGCTTGATCTTCCGCTGGCGGAAGTGGGATGACGGGCCGCACTGGGTGCACGAGTGCGTGTACCTCGGGTCGGACCGGTGGGGCGACTGGTTCGGTCAGCCCGCGGGATGGCGCAGTGCCAGGCCAGGTCGCGATCACGTCGCGGGCGGCCCCAACGTGACGCTCCTGCCCCCGAGCGGTGACTACGCCCTCACCGTCAATCAGGCCCCGCCCGCGTCGTATCGCATCTACATCGACATCGCGTGGGACGTCCGCTGGGATGCCGGTGAGCCGACCGGCATCGACATGGACCTCGACGTCATCCGGGCGATCGACAGCCGCGGCGTGTGGATCGACGACCGCGACGAATGGGACGATCACCGTGTCGCGTACGGGTATCCGCTGGACATCGTCGCGAAGCTCGAAGCGCTCGCCGTCGACCTCGAACGCCGGGTGCTCGCTCGTGAGGCGCCGTTCGACGAAGCGACCGGTGACGCGTGGCTCGCACGACTGGCATCCTTCGACCTGTCCTAAGCTCGACGAGTGACCGAGAACGAGGGCGACCGCGAAGATCTGACCCGTGCTGATCGTCACCGTGCCGACCATCACCGTGCCGATCTCGACAAGGATCCCGCGAAGGTCAGCGGCATGTTCGACCAGGTCGCGAAGCGCTACGACCTCACCAACGACGTCCTGAGTCTCGGCAACGACCGCTTCTGGCGTGCAGCGACGACGCGAGCCGTGGCGCCGCGTGCCGGTGAGCGCATCCTGGATCTCGCGGCCGGTACCGGTGCGTCGAGCGTCTCCCTCGCCAGGAGCGGTGCCCACGTCGTGGCCGCCGACTTCTCTCCGGGCATGATCGCCGAGGGAAGGCGTCGGCACGGCGGCATCCGCAATCTCGAGTTCCGCGAAGCCGACGCGACCGATCTGCCGTTCGCCGACGACGAGTTCGACGCCGTGACGATGTCGTTCGGTCTGCGCAACGTCAACGAGCCGCGCGCCGCGCTCGCGGAGCTGCTGCGGGTCACCCGGCCCGGCGGACGACTCGTCGTGTGCGAGTTCTCGCACCCGCCGTCGCGCGCATTCGCGGGGCTGTACCGCTTCTACAACGACCGCGTCCTTCCCGTCGTCGCCAAGGCGATGAGCTCGAACGCCGACGCGTACGACTATCTCAACGAGTCGATCCGGGACTGGCCGGATCAGCCGACGCTGTCGGCCTGGATCCGCGCGGCCGGATGGAGCGACGTGGCGCACCGCAACCTCTCGCTCGGCATCGTAGCCCTTCACAGGGCCGTCAAGCCGGTGTGACCTCACCCCGGTAGGCTGGGGGTGTGACTCCCTCAGCGTCGGACTCGCGCATCGCGGGCAAGCTGGGCCTCACCGACCGCATCTTCGCGGGGCCCCGATCGCGGCGCCTCCTGTCGACAGTCGAAAAGGGGCTCCAGCGGGTCGACGAGACCCTTGCGTCCGAACTGCGCATCACCGACGCGATCGCCGATGCGCCCTCGCGTTATCTCTACGAGGCCGGCGGCAAGCGCGTGCGCCCCATGCTGGCGCTGCTGACGTCGCAGCTCGGCGACGGGGCGACCGACGCCGTCATCCAGGCGGCGACGGCCCTCGAGCTGACGCACCTCGGTTCGCTCTATCACGACGACGTGATGGATGCCGCAGACAAGCGCCGCGGCGTGCCCAGCGCGCATGCCGTGTGGGGCAACAACGTCGCGATCCTCACGGGCGACCTGCTCTTCTCGCGCGCGAGCCAGATCATGGCGCGCAACGGCGAGAAGGCGATCCAGCTGCAGGCCGACACGTTCGAGCGTCTCGTCCTCGGGCAGATGCACGAGACGGTCGGCGCGCAGCCGGGCGACGACCGGGTCGCCTTCTATCTGCAGGTCCTCTCCGACAAGACGGGGTCGCTCATCGCGGCGGCCGCGCAGTCGGGCATCATCTTCTCCAACGGGCCCGAAGAGCTCGAGCAGCCGCTCGTCGTCTTCGGCGAGAAGGCGGGTGTCGCCTTCCAGCTGCTCGACGACGTCATCGACCTCTCGGCCGACCCCGCAGAAACGGGGAAGGTGCCGGGCACGGATCTCCGTGCCGGCGTGCCGACGATGCCGTATCTGCTTCTTCGCGAGAAGACCGACGCTGCCTCCATTGCGCTCCGCGAGACGATCGACGAGGGCGTCGACCGCATCGCAGACGGCGCCGACATCGCGATCCTCGACGAGCCGCTCGCGCGCCTGCGCGAGGACGCGGCGACGCAGGAGACCCTCGATCTCGCGCACGCGTGGTCGCGCGAAGCCATCGACGCCCTCGCCCCCGTGCCCGACGGGCCGGTGCGCGAGGCGCTCACACGCTTCGCGCAGGCTGTCGCCGACCGCTCCAGCTAGCATCTCGACGGCCGCCGAGCCCGTCCCGGCCCGACCGCGACGGTTCGGTGGCCGGACCTGAAAGGAAGACCTCCATGACCAAGCTCCGACTCGCCATCGTCGGTGCGGGCCCTGCGGGCATCTACGCCGCTGACATCCTCCTGAAGGCCGAGCGCAAGTTCGACGTCTCCATCGACCTCTTCGAGCAACTCCCCGCCCCCTATGGGCTCGTGCGCTACGGCGTCGCTCCCGACCACCCGCGCATCAAGGGCGTCGTCTCGGCCCTGCGCGATGTGCTCGACCGTGGTGACATCCGCATCTTCGGCAACGTCCGCTTCGGCGAGGACATCACGCTCGACGATCTGAAGTCGCACTACAACGCCGTCATCTTCGCGACGGGGGCGATCCTCGACGCCGACCTCGACCTCCCCGGGATCGACGCGAAGGGCTCCTACGGCGCGGCCGACTTCGTCAGCTGGTTCGACGGCCACCCCGATGTGCCCCGCGAGTGGCCGCTGGAAGCTGAATCGATCGCCGTCATCGGCAACGGGAACGTCGCCCTCGATGTCGCCCGGATGCTCGCGAAGCATCCCATCGACCTCCTCCCCACCGAAGTCCCCGCCAACGTGTACGAGGGACTCGAGGCATCGCCCGTCACCGACGTGCACGTCTTCGGACGACGTGGTCCCGCCCAGGTCAAGTTCACGCCGCTCGAGCTGCGCGAACTCGGCGAACTGCGCGATGTCGACATGGTCGTGTACGACGAGGACTTCGACTACGACGATGCGTCGCTCGCTGCCATCGAGACGAACAAGCAGGTCAAGGTCATCGACCGGGTCCTGCAGTCGTGGCGGCAGCGTCCGAGCGCCAACGGCGCCGGCGGCGAGGCGTCGCGTCGACTCCATTTCCACTTCTACGCTCGCCCCGTCGAGGTGAAGAAGGATGCCGACGGTCGCGTCGCCGCTCTCGTCTACGAGCGCACGCGACCCAACGACGAGGGCGGCGTCGAGGGGACGGGAGAGTTCCGCGAGGTCGCCGTGCAGGCGCTCTACCGCGCGGTCGGCTACTTCGGTTCGCCGCTCCCCGGAGTTCCGTTCGACAAGAGGCATGGCGTCATCCCGAATCAAGAGGGACAGGTTCTGCACAAGGACTCCAACGAGCGCGTTCCCGGCGTCTACGCGACGGGGTGGATCAAGCGCGGACCCGTCGGGCTCATCGGCCACACGAAGTCCGATGCGATGGAGACGATCCGCCACGTCATCAACGATCAGGGATCGTGGTGGACCCCCGAGGACCCGTCCGAGGAGGCGATTCCGGCTCTTCTCGCCGCGCGTGGTGTCCGGTGGACCGACCTCGAAGGGTGGCACCGGCTCGACGAGCACGAGATCGCCCTCGGTGCGCCGCACGAGCGCGCGCGCATCAAGGTCGTGCCGCGCGACGAGATGATCAAGATCTCGCGCGGCGAGTAGGACGAGCCCGACTCTCCGGCGGAGAATTCCGTCTGGCTAGGCTGGGCGCATGTCCGACGAATGGGTTCCCGACGTTCTCGGGGAGCCGTTCGAGCAGCTGACGCTGCCGCTCGGCACGGATGACGAGGGCGAGGTCGTCGCGACGCTCGTGCGGCTGCTGCCGTCGGGTGCGCCTCTCGGCGGGTTGTTCGGCGACCATCGTCCCTTCGCCGATCTCGATGTGCTGTACGTGCACGGATGGTCGGACTACTTCTTCCAGGCGCGCTTGGCGCGGTACTGGGCGGATCGCGGCGCGCGGTTCTTCGCGCTGGATCTGCGCAAGTACGGGCGCAGTCTCCGCCCCGGCCAGACGCCGGGTTTCATCACCGACCTGAATCACTACGACACCGATATCGGTGCGGGCCTCAAAGCGATGGGTCGGGCGGCCGATGGTGAAGGCGAGCGGCGTCTCGTGCTGCTCGGGCATTCGACGGGCGGTCTCACCTTGAGCCTGTGGGCTTCGCGGCATCCGGATGCCGTGACCGCCGTCATCCTGAACAGTCCGTGGCTGGAGTTCCAGCTGAGCGCCGCGACGCGGGCCGCGATAGCCCCGATGCTCGGACTGCACTCGAGGCTCCGGCCGCTCGACCTGTGGCCGCAGGTGGATGCCGGGTTCTACTCGCGCGCTCAGACGGAGGTTGCAGATCCGGATGATCCCGTGTCTATCAATTCGGAGTGGCGGCCCGAGCAGACGATGCCCGTGCACGTCGCGTGGATGAATGCCGTCATCGCGGGGCATACGAAGGTTTCGGCAGGACTCGGGATCTCCGCCCCGGTGTGCGTCCTGCTTTCGGCCCGGACTGTTCCGCCCACGCGATGGGGCGATGATCTCACGTCGGCCGACACGGTGCTCGTCGTCGACGACATCGCTCGAGCGTCGCTCAAGCTCGGGTCTTCGGTGACCGTCGAGCGGATCGATGGCGCTCTGCACGATGTGTTCCTCTCGCGGCACGACGCGCGCAACGAGGCGTATCGGCGTCTCGATCGCTGGGCGATGGGGATGCTGCACCGTCACCGAGACTGACGCGTTCCCCGGCGGCATCCCTCACCCGCACGGGATCGGCAGGACGTTCGACCCTCTCGGGCCCGCTCGACCTCGGGACGATGGACGGAGTCGGATGAACCGGGAGGCATCATGGCCGACAGTCGTCGCAGCGTTCAGGTCGTCGAGCGCAACGGTACGTGGGGTGTCTTCTTCCTTCTCGCGTACATCGGTGCTGCGATCTACTTCATCTCGCACTCGGACGGGTCGTTCTGGGCGGTCGTGCTGGGCCTCCTCCAGGCCATGGTGTGGCCGGTGTACGTCACCTACTACATTCTCGAGCTCCTGATCGTGTGACGGGGGATCGACAGATGGCTCGGCGCCCCGTGCCGGTGACGGCCGCAGAGGAGACCGTCGACCGTCGCGCGTCCATCGCGGCGGCATGGGTCGCGACGGCACTTCTGGGGACCGTGCCCGCGATCGTCGGGGATCTGGTCTTCGGCGGGGTTCCGTCGTGGCTGGTGCTCGGTCAGCTGTCCGCCGGTGCGCTCCTGCTGGTCGGAGTCATCGCAGTGCCGCAGCTCCGGCGACTGTGGCGATTCGTCGTGGTGCTGTTGACGCTCGTGACCGCCACCACGCTCGTCTCGTGGGGAGACTTCTCCCTCGAACCCGTGCAACGTCTGCTGGCTGGGACGGCGCTGGATGCTGAGTTGCAGCCGGTGCTGACCGCGAAACTCGTCGTCGCTGTCGTGATGGTCGTCGCGCTGATTCTGATGGGGCTCCGACCTCGGGAGTTCTTCCTGAGGGTGGGCGACCTCGCCGCTCCGATACGGCCGGTCCCGGCGCTGGGATTCCCGAAGGCCGACTCCTGGACTCGCTTCGGGCTCATCTGGGGGTTCGGGATCGCCGCTGTTCTCGGGGTCGTGCAGTTCGTCGTGATGCGGCCATCGGCATCCGCCTTCGTCGCGATCCTGCCGATGGTGCCGGCGATCCTCGTCTACGCCGCCGTCAACGCGGTCGCGGAGGAACTCGCGTACCGCGCTCCCGTGCTCGCAACCGCGCGACGCGCCGTCGGCTCAGGGCAGGCGCTGTGGGTGTCGGCGGTCTTCTTCGGTCTCGCGCACTACTTCGGCATCCCGGGTGGATTCTTCGGCGCGCTCGCGTCGATCTTCATGGGCTGGATTCTGAGCAAGGCGATGCTCGAGACGCGTGGTCTGTTCTGGCCGTGGCTCATCCACTTCCTCAGCGACGTCGTGATCTTCGCGTTCCTCGCGATCGCGATCGCGACGGGCTGACGCGGGCGTGCACTGCGGAGGACTTTCGTCCCGATACGACTCGACCGGCGCGGCATACCGTCACAGTACGGGCGGACGAAGAGGTGGCGCAGGCACAGATCGGGCTGTGCCCGCTCTCGGGCTCTTCTGCCCCGCGGGCGCCGGGCCGCGTGCATACACGCTGGGGACGGCGCCCGCGATTCTCTCCGCTGCTAGGGCCGCTCAGCCCTGACGGCCTTTGAATCTGGGGTTGAGCTTGTTGATGACGTAGACGCGGCCGCGGCGGCGCACGACTTGAGCGCCCGGTTGATTCTTGAGGGACTTGAGTGATGCGCGAACCTTCATTGCCTGCTCCTATCGAGAATGATTCTCAATAAAGACTAGGATCGATCTCGTTCGAGGTCAACGTGAAGGGTCTTCCATGAGTGTTCGTCCGGTTCTCGTCGTCGGTGTCTGTGTTCCGGAGCGTCGGCGCTACGCGGAGCGCATCGCTGTTGCGGCAGGTGCGCGCACCCTCCGCGTCCATGGAGCGCCGCAGCAGAGCACCGTGTCGTGGCCGGGGCACGTGGACATCGACGTCGTCGAGGGGGAGTCGGTCGTCGTGGACGTGTCTTCGGCGATCGACGTCGCGCACGTGCGTGTGTCGGGATCCGACGCGCCCGTGGTCGTCTGCGTCGTGGACGCGCGTCACATGATCGACGACTTCTGCGACGACGTGGCATTGATCGATGACGCGGATATCGGCGACGATCGAGGCGATACCGGTGCGCGGGCGCGTCAAGCCGCGACGCTCATCGAAGCGGCGACGCTCGTTGTGCTGGTGAATTGGGAGAGCGTCGATACGGCGCGCCTGGCGATGCTGATGGCGGTGGCCTCTCATCTCGGCCCCACGTCGAGGGTGCGGTTGAGTCGGGGTGCTGTCGAGGATTCGCGGGCGATCGTGCAGGTGTCCGATGACGTGTTGCCGGTTCAGGAGCGTGCAGGGTGGATGCGTGTGCTCAATCAGGAGCACGATCCGTACATGACCGATCGGAGGGTCAGTACTTTCCGGTACGAGCAGTTGCGTCCGTTCCACCCGGGGCGCTTGGCTCGGGTGCTCGATGAGGAGCTCGACTCGGGTAGGTGTGGCTTGCTCCTTCGGTCCGTGGGATTCTGTCGGGTGGCGACACGGCCGGGTGTGCTCGCACGGTGGGAGCACGTGGGTTCGGCGATCTGGCTCAATCCGCTCGCCCCCGACGCGGGACTGAGCGCGATCGGGCAGGAACTCGCGATCACGGGTCTCGATCTGAACCGTGCAGAGATCGTGCGAGCACTCGATTCGGCGGCGGTCACCGATTCGGAGTTGGCCGGTGGACCGGATGCGTGGCGCCGGTTCGCGGATCCGCTTCCCGCGTGGCCCGCGTGGCCTCTCGATGTCGGTAAGTCTGACAACAGCGGACGGTAGAGCGACCGCACTGGCCTCGGGCTTGCGACTCGGGCTCTCGGGCGTGAACGCGCTCAGGCTCGGGCTCGCGACTCGGGCTCGCGACTCGGGCTCGCGACTCGGGCTCGCGACTCGTGCTCGTGCTGAGGCTCGCGACTCGGACTCGGGCTCGGGCTTGGGCTCGCGACTCGTGCCCGAACTCGGGCTCGCGACTTGCTCTCGGGCGCGGACTCCGGCTCGCGACTCTGGCTCGCGACTCAGGCTCGTGCTCGCGACTCGTGCTCGGATCCGGATTTCTCGCGCAGCGCAGCGCGGCGTGCCATGCCGCCTCGGTCAGGCGGCGCGCCAGTGTGAGCGTTGCGGCGGGGTGGGCGGATCCCAGGCCCACCTCCACGTGGCTTTGGACTCGAGGGTGATGGCTGAGCGAGGGTCGCCGGGTGGCGCGTGGAGAACGAACGGTCCGGTGCGGTCGCGTCGGATCTTCCACCCCTGGTTGTGAAGCGTGAGGTGGTGGTGGCGGCAGAGCAGGATGCCACGGTCGATGTCTGTGCGGCCACCGTCGGCGACGTGGTCGATGTGATGGGCTTCGCAGTATGAGGCCGGGGTCGAACAGCCTGGCCACATGCAGCCGCCGTCGCGAATGCTGAGGGCGATGCGCTGTTTCGGGGTGAACAGTCGGTGTTCGTGTCCGACGTCGAGCGGGTTCCCGTTGTGGTCGACCGTGACCGGGGTGGCGCCCGTGCTGCAGATCGCGCGATCGACGAGGGAGCCCGGCAGGGCGTGGCCGCCGTCTTCGCTGTAGCCCGTGGTGAGGAGTCTGCCGAACGCATCACGCGGCCCCGCCTCGTGCTGCGAGGGTGTGGTCGCGACGGTGACGATGCGGACGCCGGGTTGCCGAGCGCCGAACACGTCGGTGGCCGAAGCGAGAGAGCCTGCGCGAAGAATCGAGATGAACAGGTCGTACTGGAGTTGATCGTTGGTTCGCGGGTCGTCGACCAGCGCTGTGGCGGCGGCGCGTTCTTCGTCGGTCATGAACCGGGGTCCGCCGCGGCGGGGGCGGAGGGCGGCGTCGCGGATCGCGTGGACCCACAGGGCCATCTCGTCGTCGAACACGATCCGGCCGTGATGTTGCCCGTGGTCGTCTATCCAGGTGCGGAAGGATCGGTTGGCGTACCGGCGCGCGAACCGTTCCTCGGCGCCGGGAAGATCGAGGGAGTCGCGCATCGCCCTGGCTCGGATCGCGAGATCTTCGACCGTGAGTGTCGCGGCGTCGTGGATGAGTTGCCGGGCGGCGGTCGCCCAGACGGTGCGGGTGTCGGGGGAGTCCGCGGGCGGGTCGGCGAGTCCCCGGCGAATGGTGTCGTGCTGCGGTGTTGTCAGTCGCCCGGCCATCAGGGCCTCGCGCAACACACCGGCGTGCGACATCTCGGCGGCCGGCCCGGAGGCATCGGCTCCAGAGGCATCAGATCCGGCACCCTGCCCCGAAGCTCCATCGGCGTCGCCCGCGTCGCCCGCGCGTGGACCCGCACCAGCCGTGGCGAGGGCCTCTTCCAGCAGCGCCGCACCGACGCGGACATGACGTGTCGCGTCGGCCTTCGTGCCGCCCGTGATCGCCTGGATCAACGACGCCGGGGTTCCGTGCCCCTGGGTCGCAGCCAGACCGGAATGCCCCGCGGACCGCTGCGACCGGTGGGCGGCAACCCCGGCGAGCAGCGCTTGCAGCCGAGCGATATCGTTGGCGATGCCGGCGAGGTCGCGGCTCATCTCGAGCACCGACGCGTCACTGAGTCGCAGCACCGTGACCGGCAGTTCTCGCGCGGGAACCCGGAGCTCGGCGAACGTCGAGATACGGTGTAGCCGTTCCTCGATGCTCGTAACAAGATCCATATCTCAATCCTGCCAGCATCGGTAAGCATAGAACGGAAGAACGAGCGAACTGTGGATAACCCATCGACAAAGTCGGCGAGCGGGTCGCGCGCTCGATGTCAACCGGTCGCTCGCGGATCGAGCGACCGACTTCGCTGGAAGTCGTGACGACAGAGCAGAGGGCGAATGTCAGCGGCTGGATGGTGCTCCTCTTCGGTGTGGTCGTCACCGCGACCGGCGGAATTGTCCTGTGGGCATTGTGGGACGCGCCGCCGGAGTCGGTCGATCAGCGGCTCCTCATGATGCCTTTCATCCTCGGCCTCCCCTCGCTGGTGTTCGGGCTCTACTCCGTCATCAAGAAGAGTCCGTTCGAGGACGACGGGAGTGTGCGCTACCCATACCCCTCCAGGCGCACACGCGCTCTCCGGACAGCTGTGGGGGATCCCGGTCGCTCCGCGGCGGCGGGGGATGTCGGTACCGCCATCCTCCTCTGGGGCTCACTGCTGCTCGTGCTGGGCGGCATCATGTTCGGCGTCCTCGCCGGGCGGTGACCGCGACGACGGCGCTCGTCGGACGCCCTCGCTCATGCCGGCGCAGATCGGAGCGAGGATGCGAGCTCGTCGTCGAGCATCCTCGCCGTCGTTCTGGAGGACTCTGTGGCGGCACCCGCCGATGACCCGCTGCGAATGCTCGGCTGGGCGTCGATCGCGAATCGGTGAGGCAGCAAGCCGCCGTGATCCCGCGGGAGCGCGGCACGATACGCGCATCGGGTCGAGATGACAACCGTCTCGGATGACACAGTCTCGGTGTCTACGGTCGAAGGTGGGGGCCGACGGCCCTGAAGACCACCGACCACTGACGACCGCCCCGGTTGTCAGACCGTTGAGAGGAGAACCCATGGGTATGGGAGACGACATCAAGCACAACGCCGAGGACCTCAAGGGCAAGGCCAAGGAGGCCTACGGCAAGGCAACCGACGACAAGTCGACCGAGGCCGAAGGTCACGCAGACCAGGCCAAGGCGAAGGCGAAGAAGGCCGGCGACGACATCAAGGATGCCGTCACCGACAGCTGAGCCGAACACGACGTGCCCGGTGTCCGCGCTCGCGCGGGCACCGGGCACTTTCGCGCGGCCCCGCACTCTGCGCCACCTTCTCGTGTGAGGTGTTCGCCACCCGTCGTTCGGGGTGAGTTGCAGACGGATTCACTCGGAGGCAACGCGCGGGCTTCAGTATCGCGAGCAGCAGAGTGCGGAGGAACGGGTGGAGACGGATCCAGATCCCTTCGAGGCCTACCACCGTGGCGGACGCGCGAGCCGAGTGCTCAAGCGGGTAGTGCTGATCGGGGTCGGCGTTATCGCCGCGGCATCCGTAGGCATCGTCGGAGTCTCAGGTTTGATGAGCTCCTCTCGAGCGCCGGCGGCGTCGCCCTCGACGCCGCCACCACCCGCAGCGCTCAGCGAGCCCGAACCTCAGGCGGTGGTCGTCGAATCACAGCCGCAAGCTTCGCCGGAGGTCGTTGCGCCGGCGCCGCCTGTGCCATCGGTCGACGAAGGGCAAGAGCCGAGTGCGACGCCGACGACGCTTCCGGAGCCGGTCAGTCCGAACAAGCGGTACGCGTTTCTCGCTTCGGACGGAACGCCCGGCGTCCCGGAGTCGGGCGGCTGCTTTCTGGAATCGGCAGGTGGCGAAGAGGACACGCTCATACTGACAAGCGCGACGTGTACGGACCGAACGTCCATCGTGTACGACGTCACTTCCCTCGGTGATCCCGCGACGGCGGACGACGCCGCGACCGAACTGGTGAAAGATCTGTGCTTTCCGAGTGAGAACTTCTACACAACGGATGCGGGCACGCACTACTACCGATATCAGGCGTGGGCTCCGTTCCGGAATCCCAAACCGAAGACCCTGTGGACCAATTTGTCTCCCGGCCCGACGCGGACTGTTGCCATCCGCACTGATCGGCACATCCTCTGCGCCGTTCAGCCGTGGCCGCCGACCTAGCGGTAGTTGACGAATTGCGCCCTGGTAGTTGGCAAGGTCGGCTCGTCGTTGGAAGGGTTGCCTGACCAGGGGATTGATGACTGCGTTTGATTGCCGTGTCGTGTCGGTTACGGGGAGTTTTGCGGACTATCTGCGGACTTGCGCGGCCTGCCATTCGGTCAACACAGCTTCGTCGTACCGGACGCGGGCACCGATCTTCACGAACTCCGGTCCTTTGCCGCTCGATCGCCAGTTTGCCAGCGTCGACTCCTGGAAGCCGATGATCCTAGAGACCTGTGACGGCGTGAGCCAGACGGTCATGCTGCTACTTCAACTCTGCGACCCGAGTGTTGCCGAGATCGATCAATCCGCGGGTGTCTTGCACGAGGCGGATGACGTCGAGGCTGAACTGATTTGAGACCTCTGCCGGGTCGAATCCATCCTGAACCTCTAAGTCGATCGAGTACCGAAAGCGATTGGTGTCTGTCATGCCGCGAGCATAGTTCGCCTAGACCGGGCGCGCCGGGATGCCGACCGTGCCCGCGCCCGTCAGGATGTTGACGGTCCCGGTTGTGGCGATGCCACGAACTCCGTTCCACGCCTCGAGCGCGGTTCGTCCCACCGTGTCACCGAGGACGTTGTCGAAGCTGAGCGCGATTTCGGTGTTCATGAAGGGTGAGGAGGCCGTGAAGCCTACCTCGTCGTCACTCTCGAACTCCGCGAGTATTACGACTTTGTACGTGCCACGAGATGTGCGACCCGCGTAGAAGATGTTGTTCTCATCGATGGGCTGATCTTCGGTCATGCGGATGAGCGTAGACCTATGGGGCGCGTCGGCGCTTGGCGTGGTTGTAGACGGTGTTCTGATGCACACCCATGTCGGCGGCGATGTCTCTTGCCAATTCGCCAGCCGCGAGCCGAGCGTCGACTTGAGCCTGCTGCGCTGGACTGAACGCTTGAGAGTGGGCTGCGGAGCCGGGAACCACGGTCTTCGACCGCCCGAGGATCTGCGTCAGGTACGACACATCCGCCTTCAGGCAGACCGCGAAGTAGCCCAGGTACGTGTGAACGTCCGTCCGGTAACGAGCTTGAACGTACAGTTCGAAGGACTCAGGGATCGTCCATCGGCTCGACGCGGGGGCAGGGAGCCAATCGGGGTGGGTGACCCACTGATTGCGGGCGAACGCTCTCCATCTGTCGACTACGGCGTGAGTGAGGTTGCCAGTGGTCTTCTCCGTGGCCGACAGGATATCTGCCACCTGACTGAAGGTGAGTTCGTCGAAGTATCGGAGAGCAATGAGCGCCTTATGGCGGGTGGGCAGGAGTCCGTAGTAGTCCGCGATTTCCTGCTGGAGTAGAGATGGGTCGCGCCACTTGAACAGCGAGGTTCGGACTTCGTCCTCGTTCTGGCCGTCTTCGGCCACGATATCTAGACGTCGAGTACCGGAATCAGCTTCCATGTGCGCAGTTCTCTCGACGTAGCGGAGGACTGCGGACTTCACCCGCGTGACCAGGTACGACCAGAACAGCGCCTTCCCGTCGCCTTCGACATCGCCACGTTCTTCGCATATCTGGGGCCAGTCGGCAGTGAGCAGCACCAACTCGATGGCCGCGACCTGCATGAGATCTTCCATACTGACGAGACAGTGCTGTCGACGTGCATAGCCCTTGTAGCGGTTCACGACGTGACCCTGCACGATCGGCAGGTACTCGGAGATGAGCGGATCGGTCACGATGCCTCCTCGAGTGCCTTGACGCGGTCGTGTAGCTGGGAGACCTGGGCCATGAGGAGGGCGATGAAGTCGATCGATTCGACCTGGTTGTTGATGACGACGACGAACCGTTCCATGTCAGTGCCGACAAGCTCCTCAGCCACGTAGCCGATGTGCTTCTTGCGGTCGTCGGGAACGATCCCATCGGCCCGCATCTGGTACTCGCGGAGCGGCGCGGCGAAGAGGTCTCCGAGGTCGGGTGCGTCGTGGATGTACTTCTTGTACCGCTGGGAGGACGAGCCTCGGCAGACACGCCCGTCCGCGTTGATGTAGCAGACGGTCCACCCTGACGTGGCGGCGCTCGATGCGGGCAGGAACAGGTTGCCGCTCATCGTGTCGCCTGACTTCGCGACCCGGCTCGACAGGTCCGGTGCCGGGATGGCGGCGATCTGGTTGCCGACGTACAGGTCGACGTAGCCCTTGCTCGCGATGTGCGCCGAGTTGACCGGAGTCGGGACAGCGGAGTGCCCATTGGCGTTGCGCATGATGAGCGTGTCCGCGTCGGCGCTGGTTGACCAGACCACACCGAGGTTGGACCGCGCGCCCGCGGCGTTCGTTGCCCCGGTTCCACCCTTCGCCACCGGGGTGACAGCGGACGTCCGCTGTGCGAGGTAGTCGCGGGTCTTGTTGATCTCCTCTGCGCCGTCCTTCACGAGGTCGGTTGCCGGGTCGAGGATGTCCATGCCGGCTGCGAGTGCGTCATCTCCTGTGGGCATTACAGGTCGCTCCATTCGGTGAGGTCGTCCCAGATGACCGGGGCAGCATCCGCCCAGGTCAGGTCAGTGGGACCGAGAGTCCATGCGAGTTCGGGTGTGTCCGTCGTGCGTCCTGTGACGGTCATCTCGTCGTTGTCGAGGTCGAAGGCGATGCTCTGCACGAGTCCGGTCTGGAGGGGCGAGTTGCTGAGGGTGACGGCCAGAGGCATCTCGGCGTGTGCACGCCAGTCCGCAACGGCAGATGCGTTGATCTCTCGTCCGCGTCCCTGCGCCCGTCTGACGGCGTACTCGGACCGACCTGGACCCGGGTAGGGGGTGTCCAGCTCGAGCATCGTGACGCGCGTGGGAGAGGTGGTGAGCGCGTACGAATCCGACTTCGTGTACGTCTCACCGTTGCGTCGCCATGTGTACCGGGTGATCCGTCCGTCGAACCATAGGCCGGCGTCTCGGCTGATGGTCGCCCCGCCCGCGGTCATGTTGACGCCGTACCGGATCGACAGGGCACCGGGGGCCGTGTAGTTCTCGTCGCGAAGAGTCCAGCGGCGCTCCTCATCGCAGACCAGCCGCAACCCTGCCGACTGCGCGAGCGGCAGCAGGAAGTCGATCGCGGCCTGTCCTGCACGCCAGGTCAGCGCCTCGGGGTCGCGGTCGATGATCGGGGTGCGTGTGCTCGGGGACTGGTGGCCGACGTCGCCCCACTCGGTCGTGTACCCGGCTGGTGTGGTGGACCCGTCGAAGTAGGGCTGGAGCCAGTCGCCCTCGATCATGCTGAGCATGTCGGCGTACAGGAACTCGCCGTTCGTGCCGCTCACCCGTTCGATCACGACGCCCACGCGGGACGTGCCCTGCGGGGCCGTCGCGGTAAATGAGATCCGGGTATCCCAGTTGTTCGCCGCGACGGTGGCGGGGCTGGCAACCTGGCGAATCAGCTCGTTCTCGGAGTCGCGCCAGAACAGGCGGAACCGCATGGATCGACTGTTCGGGGAGCGGACGTAAGCCGAGAACGTGTAGGTCGTGCCGTCCTTCGCGGAGTGCTGACGTGCGGATACTTGCGAGATCCCGGTCCCGCTTGCGGTCCAGCGGACACACGACGCAGTACCCAGCGCGCCGCCCACGGCGGTTGAGTAGTCGACAGCGCTCGTGCCGTCACGGGTCACGTAGTACGTGCCCAGCGAGCCGACAACGGAAGGGTTGGGGATGATGTTCGTCGCAGGCCAGTACGCCGTCATGTCGGCGTCGTGCGACGGGTCCGCTTCGAGAGCTGCGCCGGGGATCGCCTCGCCCAGCACGTAGTCGACGATGGCGCGGAGCGAGGCTTGGTGTACCCGCGGGCTGAGGTCGTCTGTCAACGGTGCGTAGTCCGACAGCAGCGCCTCGTCCGAGGCGAGCGACAGATCCAGGTCTGCCGACTCCTCACGGGCCGTCAGATCCCTGACGCCGAGGTCGAACGTGCGGGTGTGCTCGTAGCTCGGGAACGTTGCATCCACGGTCAGCGTCACCCGCGGCGTATTGCGAGGGTCCAGTGCGGCGAGCGTGGCCGCGTCCGGTGCGGCGATCCTCAAGTCCGCTTCGATGTGCGGAGCGCGCCCAGCGTCGAGCGTGATACGTCCGCCCTTGACAGACAGGGGCATGTCAGGGTCGCCCGTGACGTGCGCCTCGTAGACGTGGGTGGACGCCGTCACGACGTGACCTCCTGGAAGTCAACGCGCACGATCCAATGGCGGCGGGTCTGGTTCTCGAGGGTTCGTGAGATCCGCCCGTTCGCGACGAACAGCATTTCGATCGAGAGTCGGTCTGGTGCCGTCAGCGCGTACACGCCGCCGCTTCCTTTACGTAGAAGAAGCGCGGTCGTCCTTGGGTCATCAGTCCCTCTCCTGATCTCGTGGTTCGCTGAAATGTGTTCGAGATGAACACGCTACAGCATAGTGCTGTCACGTGTTGAGTGCAACGGGTAGTTCATGCCAACATGTATTTGTGACGACAGACGACAAGGCGATCGGATTCACCGCGGAGGTGGACCAGAACATCGGGCGTAACCTTCGCGCCGCCCGCGAGCGTGCCGGCATCTCTCAACTCGAGCTAGCCCGCATGGTGGGTGACCTTGGCGTGGAAGGTTTTCACCAGACGACGATCGTGCGTATCGAGAACGGGAACCGCCCGCTGCGAGCGGCTGAGGCCATCGCAATCTGTCGCGTTCTCGACGTCACTCTCGAATACCTCGCGGAATCAGCTGCCACGGCCTCGCTTCGGTCGTTCATTCGGAGCCTGGATGAGAGCGCTGATAGCTTCCAGGCCGCGGTGAGGAACCTTGTCTACCAGCGTTGGAATGTCGCCTACGAGCTAGATAACCGCATTCCCTACGACGCGGAAGGGTTCGCTGCGCAAGAGACAATCCTTCGGGCGAATGTCGATCCTGTCCTCTACGAGATGGTCGAGAATCGCCTAGCAGAAACGGACCCGACGCTACTTCTGCAATGGGCGTTGTCGGCGGAGCGGGCGTCAGGCCGGATCGGATACGAACTGGACGCGGACGGCGAGCTTCGAACTCGACTGCACTTTATAGGCGAGCAACTGCGCGCTGGCGGGGACCCCGAGGACGACTGAGGGAAATGCGATGGCGAGTCTGAAGCAACGAGCTGACGGTGTCTGGCGTGCCCGATACCGTGACGCGGGCGGGCGTGAGCATGCGCGGCATTTCCCGCTGAAGCGTGACGCTCAACGCTGGCTCGACGAGGTCACGGCATCCGTCGTCACCGGCAGGTACGTCGACCCGAAGGCCGGCAAGGTCGTCTGGCGGGCGTACACCTCGTCATGGATGGACCGGCAGACCTGGACTGACGGGACGCGTCAGGCGGCATCCACTGCGGTGCTGAGCGTGGCGTGGGTGGACGACCCGATCGGGGGAGTGAAGCCGTCACACGTGCAGTCGTGGATCGCCGCGGAGCAGAAGCGTGGACTTGCCGCTTCGACCATCCGAACCCGTCTCAACTACGTGCAGATGGCGTTCCGTGCTGCGGTTGCTGACAAGGTCATCGCAGAGTCGCCCGCGATCGGTGCGAAGGCTCCGAGGGTACGACGCGCCGAAGCGGCGATGAAGATCCTCACCGCGGATCAACTCGCCGCCGCATCCGAGGTTGCGGGGGAGTTCGGCGGATTCGTGGCGGTATGCGCGTTCGCCGGTCTGCGGCTCGGTGAAGCGGCTGGGTTGCAGCTCGGGGACGTGAACTTCCTCGGTCGCACGGTCGCCGTCTCGAGGCAGGTTCAGGGGTCGACGCTGAAGGCCGCGAAGCTGGTCCCACCGAAGGCTGGTAGTGAGCGAACGGTGTTCGTCCCTGACGCGCTGATGACGATGCTGTCTGCACACGTGACCGAGCATCGTCTGGCACGACCCACAGACATGCTCTTCACCGATCCGCTGGGCCGGATGTGGCACCGGGGGACTGCCGGCGAGGAGTGGCGGCGCATCCGGAAGCAGGCAGGGTTGCCGGAAGACTTCACGTTGCATGCGCTGAGGCACACGTTCGCATCCAACCTGATCGCGTCAGGGTGCGACGTCGTGACGGTCCAGCGCGCGCTCGGGCACGCGCAACCGTCGATCACGCTAAACGTCTACAGCCATTTGTGGCCGTCCGCGGAGGACAAGACCCGAGCCGCAACGGCGGACTTCATGACATCCGTCGCGGCGACGCGGCTACTGAGAGAGAGCAATGCACATGAGAACGCGAACTAGCCTCACGGCAGTGATCGTCGGCGCGGCCCTGACGTTGACGGGATGCGCCGCGCCGACGCCTGACCCGACGCTCGACCCGTACGCCGAGGCTCTAGGCAACTGCCTCAGTGCCTACGCTGACGCTCCGAAGTGGACCGAGGATCTGGGTGGCCCGTCGGGGGCGTGCGACGAATGGGAGGAGTCCCAGGGTCGCGACGAGTTCGTGGCGTTCTGGACCGACGAGGACGAGTGGGGCGAGTACATGGAGACGGTCTACCTGCTCGAGGAGTGAGCCGCCTCGCGGATTCTGCGGACTATGTGCGGACCGGGAGCGAGAAACCCCAGGTCAGCGCGACCTACTAGCGGTAGTTGACGAACTGCAGGTCGACGTCGAGGTCGGCCGCCTTCAGCAGACGCTGCACTTCCTGCAGGTCGTCGCGGCTCTTGGACTGCACGCGCAGCTCGTCGCCCTGGATCTGCGACTTCACCGACTTGGGGCCCTCGTCGCGGATGATCTTGGAGATCTTCTTCGCGTTCTCCGACGAGATGCCGTCCTTGAGGGTCGACGTGATCCGGTATTCCTTGCTCCCGGCGACCGGCTCACCCGTCTCGAGGCTCTTCAGGGAGATGCCGCGCTTGACGAGCTTGGACTGGAAGACGTCGAGGACGGCCTTCGCGCGCTCTTCCGTGCTCGCCTTGATGAGGATGGCTTCGCCGCTCCACTCGATCGAGGCGTTCGTGCCCTTGAAGTCGTAGCGCTGCTCGACCTCTTTACGGGCCTGGTTGAGAGCGTTGTCGGCCTCCTGGTTGTCGACCTTGCTCACGATGTCGAAAGAGGAATCAGCCATCCCAGAAGTGTACCCGCGCCGACAGCTGACGACAGATCTGCAAACGCTTCCACATTGACGGATGCCGCGGCGGCGGCCCCTGCGAAGATCACGAAGCCATATCGGCGACCTGTCCCGTGTTGCAGGCGAGCTCGAGAACGTACACAATGTAAGCGCTTGCAGCTCTGTGCAAGCGTCTGAACCGCGGCCTCCCCCTACTCAACAGGTGGGGGACGGCACGAAACGCACTCAAGAGAGGCACACACCAATGAAGGTGAACAAGAAGAGCATCGTCGCCTTCGGCGCGATGGCCGCTGTTTCATCGCTGGCCCTGGTCGGCTGCGCGGGCGGCGGAAACGGCGGCGGTTCGACCGACGCCCCGGAGGCTGCCGGAACGCTCACGGTCTGGGTCGACGCCGACCGCGCCGGAGTGCTCAAGGACCCCGCCGCCGAGTTCACTGCCGAGACCGGTGTCAAGGTCAACCTCGTGCAGAAGGACTTCGGCGAGATCCGCGACCAGTTCATCTCGCAGGTGCCCACGGGCAAGGGTCCGGACATCGCCGTCGGCGCGCACGACTGGCTCGGAACGCTCGTGACCAACGGCGTCGTCGCGCCCGTCGAGCTCGGCGACACGGCAGCCGACTACGAGAAGGTCGCGATCGACGCCTGGTCGTACGACGGCCAGGTCTACGGCGTTCCGTACTCGATCGAGAACATCGCGCTCATGCGCAACACGGCGCTCGCGCCCGATGCCCCCGCGACGTGGGACGACATGATCGCCGCCGGAACGGCCGCGGGCACGGAGTACAAGTTCCTCGTCGGACTCGACCCCGAAGCTGGCGACCCGTACCACATGTACCCCTTCCAGACCTCGTTCGGAGCCCCCGTCTTCGGCACGAACGCCGACGGAACCTACAACTCCGACGACCTCCAGATCGGCAACGCCGGCGGCGAGGCGTTCGCGCAGTGGCTCGCGGCGCAGGGGGCCGCCGGCATCCTGAACCCGAACATCTCGGGCGACCTCGCCCGCGAGAACTTCGTCGGCGGCAAGTCGCCGTTCTTCCTGACCGGCCCGTGGAACGTGCCGGCAGCGCAGGAGGCCGGCATCGACATCGCGATCGACCCCGTGCCGACCGCGGGCGGCGAGGCCGCTCAGCCGTTCGTCGGCGTGCAGGGCTTCTTCATGAGCGCCAAGAGCGAGAACGTCGTGGCGGCCACGAACTTCCTCACGAACTACGTCGGCTCCGAAGAGGTGCAGACGGCCCTCTACGAGGTGGGAGGACGTGCTCCGGCACTGTCGTCGGCCTTCGACGCCGCTGTCGCCGGCGACCCGATCGTCGCGGGCTTCGGCGAGGTCGGCGCGACCGCCGTCCCGATGCCCAACATCCCCGAGATGGGCTCCGTCTGGGAGTTCTGGGGCGTCACCGAGAACGCCATCGTCAAGGGCGAGGGCGACCCGGTCGCCCTGTGGCAGAAGATGGCCGCCGACATCCAGGCGGCGATCGCCCGCTGATCCGCCCGCGGACCGGGGCGGCACCCTTCGAGGTGTCGCCCCGGTCGCCGGTCACCCCTCACTCCCACTCCATCGGAGGGTCCAGACGATGACGACGACGCCCACCCGCACGCCGGCCGAGGTCCGCCTCGACAAGCGGCGCAAGTCCGCGGCACGCATTGCCGAGGCCGCCGCAGGCGGCTGGAAGCTCGTGCTGTTCAAGATCGTGGCCCTCGGCCTGATCGATGCGATGGCCGTCTACGCGTGCCTCGTGCTCTTCAGCACCGGCAACTGGCTGATCGGATCCCTCGTCGCGGTCGGAACCCTCGCCGTCAACTGGATCTACCTCCGCCGGGGCGGCCTGCCGGCGAAGTACTTGACGCCCGGGCTCATCTTCCTGCTGATCTTCCAGATCTTCGTCGTCCTCTACTCGGGCTACATCGCCTTCACGAACTACGGCACGGGGCACAACAGCACGAAGGAAGACGCCGTCGAGGCGATCCTGCTCCAGAACACCGAGCGCGTTCCCGACTCGCCGTCCTATCCCCTCACGATCGTGGAGTCGTTCGGCGCACTGTCGTTCCTCGTCACCTCGCCCGATGGGGAGGCCCTCCTCGGTGGCGAGGAGCGCCCGCTCGAGGAGGTTCCCGACGCGACATTCGACGGTGGCAAGGCGACCGGCGCTCCCGGTTACAACACCCTCGACTTCGCCGCCGTCATCGCCAACCAGTCGGCGATCGCGCAGCTGGTCGTGCCCATCAGCGACGACCCGAACGAGGGATTCCTCAAGACGCAGGATGCCACGACGGCATTCCAGTACACGTCGCGCTACGTCTACGACGAGTCCGCCCAGACGATGACGGACTCGCAGTCGGGGACGGTCTACTCCGACACCGGCAACGGCGCCTTCACCGCGCCCGACGGGACGGAGCTCCTCCCGGGGTGGCAGATCACCGTCGGATTCGACAACTTCGTACGCGCTTTCACGGAGCCGACGATCCGCGGTCCGCTCATCTCCGTCACGATCTGGACGTTCGTCTTCGCGATCCTGTCGGTCGCGACGACCTTCGTCCTGGGCCTCTTCCTCGCGATCGTGTTCAACGATCCGCGGATGAAGAGCAAGAAGTACTACCGCGTCGTGATGATCCTCCCGTACGCGTTCCCCGGGTTCCTCTCCGCGCTCGTGTGGGCCGGCATGCTGAATCAGGAGTTCGGCTTCGTCAACGTCGTGCTGTTCGGCGGCGCCGAGATCCCCTGGCTCACCAATGAGTGGCTTGCGAAGTTCAGCATCATCTTCGTGAACCTCTGGCTCGGATTCCCGTACATGTTCCTCGTCACGACGGGAGCGCTTCAGTCCATTCCGGACGAGCTCCAGGAAGCCGCGCAGATGGACGGGGCCTCGGTCTTCCAAGCCTTCCGGCTCATCAAGTTCCCCCTCCTGCTCGTCTCGGTCGCGCCGCTGCTCATCTCGTCGTTCGCGTTCAACTTCAACAACTTCAACCTGATCTACATGCTGACCGGCGGCGGTCCCCGCGACGTGACGGCGGGAGTGAATGTCGGGGCCACCGACATCCTGATCTCGATGGTCTACAAGGTGGCCTTCATCGGCGCGAACCGCGACTACGGATTGGCGAGCGCGTTCTCGATCATCATCTTCATCCTGGTGGCCACGATCTCGATCATCGCCTTCCGCCAGACCAAGGCACTCGAGGAGCTGAACTGACATGACGCAGCCAGGACTCCAGACCGGCGGGGGCATCGCCGCGACGCCCGAAGGCTTCGAAGCCGGCACTCCCGAGGGCGGCCGGAAGCTCGACGTCACGGCGGGACTGCGGCGCGACGAGAAGATCCCGTACCCGCGGCGCCCCTTCCGCAAGTACTTCCGCGAGACGGGATGGCGCCACCTCGTGGGTCTCGTCATGCTGGTCTTCTCGGCGTTCCCCCTTCTCTACGTGCTGTCGGCATCGCTCAATCCGGGCGGCACGCTGATGACGGCCAACTCGCTGTTCTCGACCCTGAACCTCGGCAGTTACGTCGAGCTCTTCAACCGTCCGCAGCAGCCCTACGCCGCATGGTTCGGCAACACCCTCTTCATCGGACTCACGTCGGCTGCCGGCACCGTGCTGCTCGGGGCGCTCGCGGCCTACTCGTTCTCGCGCATGCGCTTCACGGGCAGGCGCTTCGGGCTCATGACGCTGCTGCTCGTGCAGATGTTCCCGCAGCTCCTCGCGATGGTCGCGATCTTCCTGCTCATGAGCGGTATCGCGGAGATCTTCCCCGCGATCGGCCTCAACACGCAGATCGGCCTCATCATGGTCTACCTCGGCGGCGCGCTGGGGGTGAACACGTACCTCATGTACGGGTTCTTCAACACCGTTCCCGCGTCGATCGACGAGGCCGCGAAGCTCGACGGCGCCGGTCACGCGCGCATCTTCTTCACGATCATCCTGCGCCTCGTCGCTCCGATCCTCGCCGTCGTGGGGCTCCTGTCGTTCCTCGGCACGATGAGCGAGTTCGTGATCGCGAGCGTCATCCTCATCGATCCCGAGAAGCAGACGCTCGCCGTCGGCCTCTACCAGTTCATCTCGCAGGAGACGTCGCGCAACTGGAGCGTCTTCGCTGCGGGCGCGGTGCTCGCCGCCATCATCCCGATCGCCCTCTTCCTGGCGCTCCAGCGCTTCATCGTGGGCGGACTCACGGCAGGCTCCGTCAAGTGAGACGGTGATCCTGTCGCCCAGCTGGCAGGATCGATGCGAACAACTGAACAACAATCCGACGGCTCTGTCATGGCGGTGTGCGCCGTGCAACCACGACGCACACCGATAACCCTCTCGAAGGAGACGCCCATGGCACCCCTAACTCCGCACCACGACGGCTCGCCCCTCTACGTGTCCGAGCTCGCCCCGCAGCTCGGCGACATCGTCCGCGTCCGCGTCCGCGTTCCCGCCGAGTACGGTCCGCTCGCCGCGGTCCGCACGCGGTCGAACCCCGATCACGAGCCCGAGTGGGCGGATGCCGCGCTGGTCGGATCCGCCGACGGATGGGACTGGTGGGAAGCTCCCCTCGTCGTGCGCAACTTCCGGCACGGATACCGCTGGCTCTTCGTCCACGAGAACGGTCTCGTCGAGTGGCTCAACCAGGCCGGCATCCATTCGATCGAAACGCGCGACGACGACGACTTCGCCCTCGTCGCCCACCCGGCACCTCCCGCGTGGCTGTACGACGCCGTCATGTATCAGGTGTTCCCTGACCGCTTCGCGCGGTCTGCGCAGGCCGACACCCACCCGACGCCCGAGTGGGCGATCGCGACGGCGTGGGACGAGCCCGTCGACCCCGTCCTGCCCGGACGCTCGCAGCAGTTCTACGGCGGCGATCTCGACGGCATCACGGGCAAGCTCGACCACCTCGTCGACCTCGGGGTCAACGTGCTCTACCTCACCCCGGTCTTCCCCGCCGCCTCGAACCACCGCTACGACGCCGCGAGCTTCCACTCCGTCGATCCGCTCCTCGGCGGCGACGACGCCTACGTCCGACTCATCGAGGCCGCCCACGCTCGCGGCATCCGTGTCATCGGCGACCTCACGCTGAACCACTCGGGCGACCGTCACGAGTGGTTCGCCTCGGCGTTCGGCAGCCCCGGGTCGGAGACCGAGGACTTCTACTACTTCCTCGACGACGACAACCTGCAGTACGAGTCGTGGCTCGGCACGCCGACGCTCCCGAAGTTCAACTGGGCGTCGGAGTCGCTGCGCGCCGCCTTCGCCGACGGCCCCGACGCCGTCATCGCGAAGTGGCTGCGGCCGCCCTACTCCGCCGACGGGTGGCGGATCGACGTCGCGAACATGACGGGGCGCCTCGGAGCCATCGACCACAACGCCGAGGTGCGCCAGCTCATGCGGCGCGCCATGATCGACATCAACCCCGACACGATCCTGCTGGGGGAGTCGACGAACGACGCCGCGAGCGACCTCCAGGGCGACGGATGGCACGGAGCCATGACCTATCCGTCGTTCACGCGACCGCTGTGGGGCTGGCTCTCGCAGCCCACGGACGAGCCGTACCTGACGGCCGAGGGCGAGGAGCGCACCGAGCCCTGGTTCTTCGGACAGCCGATCGGCGGCATCCCGTCGTTCACCGCCCGCCAGTTCGTCGATGCCGTCGTGCGGTTCACGAGCGGCATCCCGTGGCGCGTGCGGCTCGGCAACATGCAGCCGCTCGACACGCACGACACGGGGCGGTTTGCGACGAACGCCGCACCGGGCACGATCCCCGTCGCCGTCGGTCTGTCGATGACGCTTCCCGGGATGCCGGTCGTCTTCGCGGGCGACGAGTACGCGCTCACGGGAGCCGACGGCGAGATGAGCCGCACACCGATGCCGTGGGGCACGGAGGACGAGCCCCTCGTCGCCGAGCGCCTCGCGCTGTACCGGCAGCTGATCGGACTCCGCCGCGCGCACCCCGTGCTCGGGACGGGTGGGCTCCGGTGGCTTCACGTCGACGACGAGACGATCGTGTTCGTGCGGGAGTCGGCCGACGAGTCGGTGCTCGTGCTCGCGACGCGCGGTGACGCCGACGTCGAACTCCCGGCGCGAGCCCTCGCGGGCGTTTCGGAGGCGTCGGCACTCGTCGGCGCGGCGACCCTCGCGACGGCAGCAGACGGCGGAGTCCTCCTCTCCGCCGACGGACCCGCGTTCGCCGCGTGGGCGCTCCCCGGCGTCGTCGCGCCCGAGGCGCACGTCGACGCCGACCTCCCGGCATCCGTCGGAGCCGTCGACGGGGCGCAGGCCGTGACTCCCGCCGACGTCGTGGCAGAAGCGCCGTGACGACGCGAGACCGGTTCGACGCGCTGTCCGACGGTCTCGCTCGCGGCGTGCGCGACCATGAGGACCTGATCGGACTCGTCCTGCTGGGCTCCGCATCGGATGCCGCGCGCGCTCGCCGCGACGAGTGGTCGGACCACGACTTCTTCGCCCTGATCGCACAGGGTCGGGGCCCTGCGGTGCGCCCCGACCTGTCGTGGCTGCCGGATCCGCACCGCGTCGCCTTCACGGCGCGCGAGGGCGGCATCGGTTTCGTCGCGGTCTACGACGACGGTCATGTGTTCGAGTTCGCGCTCGCCGAGCCCGCGGAGCTCGTCGATGCCGTCGCGGAGGAGGCGACCGTGGTCGTCGACACGGGCGACGCGACCGCCGACCTCGTCACCGCCGCGAGGGCACGGGCGGCCGCATCGGACACGTGGGATCCCGTCAACGACACGCGACTCGTGCTCGTCAAGCTTCTGATCGGGGTGGGACGCGCCCGTCGCGGCGAGACGCTCGTCGCCGGCTCGTTCGTTCGCCAGTGGGCCGTCCAGCATCTCGTGCGCGCTGTGCGCGGGCGTTTCCCCTCCCGCTCGACGGCGCACCGCGATGCGATCGATCCCGTGCGCCGGTTCGAGCTCGACTTCCCGGTCGAAGCCGTCGCGATCGCCGAGGCTGTCGCGCAACCCGTCGAGCCGGCGGGCCGCGCGCTCTTCCAGCTGACTCGACGGCTGCTCGAGCCGGGCTGGGACGCGTTCCCGACCCGCGGTGCCGATGTCGTCGCCGCGAGGCTCGGATGGCACGACTGACCGGGCGTGAGCCCGGCATCCGGAACCGTCACATCCGTGCACACGGTGCCGGTGGGCCCAGGCATTCGTAGACTGGGGCGCAACGCCGAGGAGGTGGCATGCGCCCACTGACAGAAGACGACATCCGATCCGCGATCGTCAACGCATCGAGCGACGAAGTGCGGGTGATGGCCGTTCCGACCGACGCCCTGGTCGCCGATTGGGACCACCTCGACTTCTACGCGTGGCGCGACCCCCGCACACGGGATCGCGGCTACATCGTCGTCGAGGTCGACGGAGAGCCCCGCGGCATCGTGCTGCGCGCCGCGAACGGCTCGTCGCACGCGCGCGCAGCGATGTGCAATCTCTGCCACACGATGCAGCCCGCCGACCAGGTCACGATGTTCAGCGCGCGCAAGGCGGGCGAAGCCGGTGAGCACGGAGACAGCATCGGCACTTACATCTGCGCCGACCTGTCGTGCCACGAGAACGTGAGGCTCGCCGCCCCGCTCGCACCGAACGAGATCCGCGCGAGCGTCGATCGCCGCATCGATGGCACGCGGCACCGCACGGAGGCCTTCGTGTCTCGTGTGCTCGAAACCGCCGGGTCGAGGCGATGACCGGCCGGGTGGTCGTCGTCGGCGACGCGCTCATCGACGAACTGCGCGACGACAACGGTGTGCGCGAGTTCGTCGGGGGAGCGGCGCTCAACGTCGCTGTCGGTCTCGCGCGGCTCGGGGTGCCGGCATCCCTCGTCGCGATGATCGGCGACGACGAGGCGGGGGAGCGCATCCGTGCGTATCTCGCCGACTTCGGCGTCGATCTCCTCCCGACGATCTCGCCGTACGGGAGTGCCCGTGCCGTCAGTACGCGGTCGGCGGGCGGTGAGCCCTCGTACGCGTTCAACAAGGCTGCGTGGGAGCGGCGCATCCGCTACGGCGACGAGGTCGTGGAAGCGATGGCGGATGCCGCGCTCGTCGCCGTGAGCTGTGTCCGCCTCGACGACACGGAGCAGACCGTCGAGCTCGCCGCGGCCGTCGGACCGACCAAGCTCGCGATCGACCCCAATCCGCGGACCGGGATGCTGCATGACCGCCGCGTCTTCCGCGAGGGGTTCGAAGCGCTCGCCGCGCGCGCCGACCTGGTGAAGGTCGGCGAGGACGACGCGCAGCTGCTCTACGAAGAGCCGCTCGACGTGCTCCGCACGCGACTCATCGACCTCGGCGCCGGTGCCGTGCTCGCGACGTACGGCTCGAACGGCGCCGCGATCGACATCGGACGCGAGTCGGTGACGAGGCCCGTATCCGATCTTCCCGGACGCATCGTCGACACGATGGGCGCCGGCGACGCCGCCTTCGCCGCGACGATCGCCGCCATGCTCGAGGCGCCCCCGCGCACGCGCGACGACTGGTCCGCCGTGCTCGAGAAGGCGATGGATGCCGCGGCGGCGACGTGCCGGTTCGAGGGTGCGCTGCTGCGACTCCCTTCTTCTCTCACGGGGATGGATCTCGACAGGCTCGGCACCTGACGCATCGATTTCTGGCAGTCGTCACGAACCGGTAAGATGGTGGATCGCGCCTCTGGTCGACTGGAAAAGCCGGGCAGGTGCGCACTTGGCGAGTTACCCAAGCGGCCAAAGGGATCTGACTGTAAATCAGCCGTCTTAGACTTCGGGGGTTCGAATCCCTCACTCGCCACAAAACGAAGAACGCCCCCGCACATGTGGGGGCGTTCTTCGTTTATCAGGTGCGGACTGAGGCGCCGCCGCGGCGAACCGCGTTCGCCCTCAGCAGTTGACGTTCGTGATCGCGGTCCAGTACGTCGAGGGCACGTTCGCCCACGAGTTGGCGCTCGCCCACGCGCGCACGGTCGTCACCTGACGCGCGCTGAGGGTGCCGCTCGATCGGGCGTTGGCGATCGAGGCGACCTGGCTGAGTGCTGCGGTCGACTTCTGGCCGCAGGTCGTCCACGACAGCTTCGTGCCGGTCAGGTTGCTGCCCGAGTAGGCGCAGATGCTGCCCGTCGCGCACGAGCCGACGGCACGGAGCATCGCCTGGGGAACATCGAGGCGCATTCCGGTCTCCGGCCACGTTGCCGAATAGTAGCCGTCTGCGACTCCGCCCGGCACGGATGCCAGTGCGTAGGCCACGTCGGGGTGGACATCGTCTTTCTGCGTGGCGCCGGCCATGGCCGGGGTGCTCAGCGCGAGCGCGACGCCAACCGCGATCGCTGCGAGAGCTCGTTTCATTCGAGATCCTTCCAGAGGGTGTACGAGATGACGGTGCCATCTGGTACCCCCAGGGCATCGTCGGGTGAGAGCACAGTGCGCTCGACACCGACGATACGGCCTGACTTCGCCGACAGCAGCAGGGTCGCTTCCCTCTCGTCCGCGGCCGGCGCGGCGATTCCCACGACCTCGCGTCCGAGCCGGTCGGTCGTGGTTCCGAGCACGCGAAGATCCTCGTACGCTCGCAGACCCTCCAGCAGGTCGGCGTGCTGGTCAGCGGTGAGCGTCCATTCCGAGAAGAGGCCTTCGACCGCGAAGAGCACGTTGCCGGGATGCTTCGTGTCGGGCGCCACAACCGCGTAGAGCTGTGCGATCCCCTCGGCGTCGAGGGTCGCGGCATCCGGGAAGGCGGCCGGATACTCCCCGGGACCGAAGACGCGATCGTCGATCACGGTACCCGGCGACCACGTCTCGTCGGTGGGCACCTCGCCCTCTTCGCCGTCGGCGCGGAACGGTTCACCCGCGATCGTGACCATGCGACCGGAGAGGTCGGCAGTCCACGTCAGTTCCGTGACCGTCGGCATGATGGCGACGACCTGCTCGGGCGAGCCGGCGTCGTCGACCGCGAGGTTCCACGCCGTTGCCGTCGACGATCGCTCGGCGACGGCGGGTTCGCCCGTGTCGCGCAGGAGCTTCACCGCCGAAGCGATGGTCTCTTCGACGGTCGATGTCGTGCCCTGATACACGAGCGGTGCGGGACCCCACGCGGCGGCAGGGGAGCCGCCGAAGATCGTCAGGAGCGAGACCGACAACACGGTGAGGATCGCGACGGCCGCCGCAAGCGGAGTCATCAGCGTGAGCGCGAGCCGGCGGGATCGCGGCGCCTGCCGACGGGGTGGCTGCTCGACGATGCTCGTGAGGATCGTCTGCTGCCGCAGCGTCAAGGTGTCTCCGGCAGGCGGCACGGGAGCGGCGGCACGCAGCATCCGGTCGAGCTGTTCGTCGTTCATCGCCCACCTCCCGATGCCGGCTCGCCCGGCGCCGGGTCGTCCAGCGTCGAGTCACCCAGTGCCGCTCGGAGAGTCGCACGTGCCCGATGGAGGCGGGTCCACACCGTTCCTTCGCGGATCTTGAGCACCTCCGCGACGTCGGCGGCGTTCAGACCGTCCCAGTACGTCAGGCGCACGATCTCACGGTCTTTCTTCGGCAGCCGGTCGATGGCGGCGTGGAGCGCGAGGCGCTCGTCGTGTGGAACCGCCTGCTGCGCGGCATCCTCGAACGACTGCGATATCGATTCCACCGCTGCGGCAGAGCGATACTGCGCCCGCTGGGCGTCGCGCATCTTGTGCATCGCCGTGCGGATCAACCAGGGGAGGCCGAAGGGATCGTGCGGGTCGAGATTGTGCCACGCGGTCTGGAACACCTCGGAGGCCACATCCTCGGCCGCGGCGTGGTCGCCGATGTTGCGCTCGATGTACCTCGTCACTCGTGAGAAGTAGGTCGTGAACATCTCGCGGAACACCGCCTCTCGGAACAGGCGTTCCTGTTCCGCGGTGTCGCTGGTCACGTCTCAGTTCTCCGGGCTTGCAATAGGTCGGTGTCGCCAATGTAACCGCCCCTCACACTTTTGCAGGACCAGATTCGGCATCTCGCACGCGCTGCACAGGACGCCGGGAGGATGTTCCGGATGCCACCAGGACCGCACTCGCTGCGTCGCTCCGAGGAGAAGGGGTGCGCCGTCGCTGAGCGACGGCGCACCCGGCGCGGACACCGCCACCCGAAAGCAGTGCCCCGCAACGAGGGGAAGCCGAAAAGTCCCTCCACTATGTAGTCGCTTGGGAGAGCGGATTCCTTACAGAATTGCCCGAAGTTTTTTTGAGGGGTTTTCGCGACCACCGTCATACTGGGGCCGTGACCACGCCAGGGAGTCGACGATTCGACCCGATCCACCTCGTCGATGTGCTCGTCTACCTCGTCGTGCTGGGACTTTTCACGCAGTTCTTCCCGAGCGTCATCTCGGAGTCGTTCTCGGTGTCCCTCCTCACGGCGATCCTCTTGAAGCTCGCGCTCGAGCTCGTCGTGTGGGTGAAGTCGGCCGTCCTGTCCCGACTGCGATCGGCGCGGCGGCCGATCGGCAAGGTGCTCATGGCGGTCGCGCTCGTCGCGACGGGAGCGGGCAGCAAGTTCCTCGTGCTGTGGCTGACGGATCTCGTGCTCGGCGATGCTGTTCATCTCGGGGGATTCTTCCTCGTCACGGTGCTCGTGATCACGCTCGTGCTCTCGCGAACGGGTGTGCGGCTCTTGCTCCAACCACGAGCGGCGGCCACGCGAGAGATCGCGTAGCCGCCGCCGTCGCGGCATCCGTCAGCCCAGGACGAGTGCGAGGACGCCCGTCGCGATCGCCGTCGTGAGACCTGTCCACAGCACGATCGCGATCGCCTGCCACAGCAGAACCCAGCCCTTCGCAACACCCGAGGCGACGAGCATCGCGGAGGTGAACTGCGTGGGCAGAGCGAGCGGGCCGAGGAGGCTCGCGCCGGGAACGCCGAAGCGGACGAGGAAGCGGCGGAAGCGCTGGCGCCCCTTCGACTCGGGCTTGGAGTCGATGGCATCCGATGCGGACGAGACCGTGTCGGTCGCGATCGCCTGTGTCGACCCGTCGGACATGACCGCTGCGCGCGAGCGTGCCCGCCGCGCGACGATCGCGCCGCGGATGCGCGACCCGAAGTAGACGACGACGAAGACCGACAGGAAGTTGCCGATCACGGCGGCGGAGAACGCGACCAACGGGTGGAGGCCGGCCCAGACGCCGAGGACCGAAGCCAGCTCGCCTTCGACGAACGGGATGGCGCCGGCGAGGACGACGATGAGGGGTTGGATGAGGCCGGGGACCTCGGACATGAGGTTCTGGAGGCCTTCGATGATGTTCATGGGGACGTTCTTTCCGGGCGCGCCGAGGCAGCGCCCATGGCGATGGATGGGCGGAAGCGGGGTGGATCAGTTGCGAGCGGCGATGATGCTGGTCGCGATGACGGAGTTCACGACGATCGAGGTCATCGTGCGGGTGACGGCCTTCGCGGCGGCGTGCGCACCCCATTCGCCGCGCTCGAGCTCTTTCGCGCGCTGGATGACGGGCGAGGTCCACGGGATCTCCCGGTGGAAGACCGGCAGAGACCCGCTCGCCGAGATGAGGGCCGCGAGGGCTGCCGTGCGGGCGTCCGGGATGGTGCCGTCGACGAGAGCCGAGCGCACCCCCGACATGAGGTCGCTCCGGCGTCCGGTGTCGCCCTCTTCGAGGGTCTCGGACGGGATGAAGCCCAGCACTTTCCCCTTGGTGCGGCGGAGGTCGCCGCGGGTGACGAGCCGATCGAGGATCGGCGCGCGCAGCTCGGGTCCGATGGCGGCGAGGACGGTCTGCACTCCGCGGGGCTTCTCGGCGATGTACTCCCATGCCTCCCGCAGGATCTCGTCGTCGGGAGCCGGCTCGTTCGATACGCGCACGCGCGTCTGGCCGAGCGGTCCGTCTTCCGTCGTGACCTGGCCGCCCAGCGCGAGATCGGCGAGCACGGCTCCGGCGAGGACGTAGAAGAGCGTGTTCTCTCCCGCGACGGTGCCGGAGTCGGGCTGGAAGAGGAGCAGGAGAAGGTCGTCGGCGACGCCGACGCGCGTCGTGGTCTCGTCCGTGTGATCGGTGCTCATGTCGAGCCTTCTTTCTGCGGGGAAGTCCGCGGGATAGACTATAGCACAGTGTACTAGTACGGTGTACTAATCCTACGATCGAGGTGTCAGAGAACAGAGGTGCGAGATCGACACGCGAGAGAAGATCGTCGCCGCGGCGACCGAGATCATCCGCGAAGGCGGCAACGCCCGGCCGAGCGTGCGCGCCGTCGCCGCCCGCGCGGGCGTCGGGGCCAGCACGTTGCGCCACTACTTCCCGACGCAGCGGTCGCTCCTGGACGCGACCCTGACGGAGCTCTACAGCGAAGCGATGCCCGACATCCGGATCCGCGACACCTCGGTGCCCGCCCGCGAGCGCCTCATCGAGTGTCTGTGGCACCTGCTGGAGCCGTTCAGCACGGAGGCCGCAGCCCGAGAGGCGTGGAAGACGATCTACGAGGCGTTCATGGCACCCGACGCCACCGACCAGGCGCGCGTCGGCTACCTCGTCCTCGTGCGTCAAGCCGGGCAGCGGATCGAGTCGTGGCTCGCGATCCTCGATGCCGAAGGTGCTCTCCAGCCGGGATCCCGCGAAGAGCAGTCGCACTTCCTCATGGCCGTCATCGACGGTCTCTCGCTCGACCGGGCGTTTCCCGCCGTCGCCGAGCGGCCCCGCCTCGAGGCGTCGACCCTGCGCCTCGCCGTCGAGGCGCTCGTCCGACCTACCCCCTCGTAGTCCCCCCCTCGCTCACTTGTCCCAAAGGGTGACCTCGAGCCCGAGCATCCCGCCATTTGCGACAAGTGAACGGACAGGCGTCTGCGGGCCCCCTCCGTTCACTTGTCTCGAATGGCGACCTGGCGCGCGGCCAGCCCGCCATTTGCGACAAGTGAACGGGGGTGGAAGGGGTGGGTCCAGGGATGCCGCGCAGTTCACTTGTCTCATATGGCGACCTGGCGCGCGGCCAGCCCGCCATTTGCGACAAGTGAACGGGGGGGGGAGAGAGAGAAGGGTGCGGGGTCAGGGGGCGAGCGCGGCGGGGCGGCGGACCCAGCGGCTGCTGAGGACGCCGTGCTTCGGGGCCAGAAGCCACGCGGCGACGAAGAACGCCGTCGCGACGAGCACGATCGTGCCGCCGGCCGGGAGGTCGATGCTCCACGACAGGTAGAGCCCGACGATCGCGCTGACGGCGCCGATCACCGGCGCGAGGGTCATCATGACACCGAGTCGGTCGGTGAGCAGCCGGGCCGTCGCAGCCGGTGCGATCAACAGGGCCAGGACGAGGACGTTGCCGATCATCTGCACCGACAACACCACGGCCATCGCGACGAGTGCGTAGAGCAGCAGATCGAGCGGAAGGACGGGAACCCCCGCGGCACGCGCCATCTCGCGATCCAGCGTGATGAGCACGAAGTCGCGGTGGAAGAGGAAGACGAGCGCGAGGATGAGCGCACCGCCGATCGCGACGACCGCGACATCCTCGTCGGGGATCCCGGTGATCGAACCGAAGAGGAACTGCTGCAGCGACCCGGCGTATCCCGGCGCCTGGCTGATGATGACGATCCCGAGCGCGAAGGCCGCGACGAACAGCACTCCGATGATGCTGTCTTCGCGAAGGCGGCGGTTCTGCGACAGGAGCGCGACGAGCACCGCCGTCACGACTCCCGCAACGGCTCCGCCCAGCACGAGGTTCCCCTGCAGGACGAACGCGACGGCGAGACCCGGGAAGACGGCGTGCGCGACCGCGTCGCCGATGAACGCCATGCCGCGCAGCACGACGTACGTGCCGACGACGCCGGTCACGATGCTCGACATGATCGCCACGACGAGCGCTTTCGGGAGGAAGGCAAGGTCGGGGTTCAGGAGGTCCTGGATGAAGTCGACGGGACTCAGCACGGGACGCTCGCAAGAGTCGGATTGCCGGATGCCGCGCGCACGACCCCGAGCATGGGGTTGTCCGGCCTCACTTGGAACGTATGCATCCACAGCTCCGGCGACGTGAGGTGCGCCGGAGCATCGTCGGCCTGCACGGTGCGGTTGAGGAGGATCACGCGCGAGCAGTCGTGCAGGGCGGCGGCGATGTCGTGCGTCGTCATGACGAGCGCCGTTCCTTCGCCCGCGAGTTGCGAGAAGAGGTCCATGAGGTGTTCGACCGTCGGCATGTCGAGGCCTGTGAACGGCTCGTCGAGCAGCAGAAGGGGCGGTGCGAGGGCGAGTGCACGTGCCACGAGCACGCGCTGACGCTGCCCGCCCGAGAGTTCGCCGACGGGACGGTCGCGCAGGTGCGAGAGTCCGACGCGGTCGAGCGCCTCGTCGGCGGCGCGGTAGTCGCCCGCGCGCGGCCGGCGGAACCGGCCGAGGAGCGCTGTCCGCCCGGTGAGGACGGTGTCGCCGATCGAGATGGGGAAGTCCCACGCGAACTCGTGCCGCTGCGGCACGAAGCCGACCGAGGAGCGTGAGCGCGAGACCGACCCGCCCTGCACGCGGATCGCGCCGGCAGCGGTGGGGATCATGCCGAGGATCGCGCGCAGGAGGCTCGTCTTCCCCGCTCCGTTGGGCCCCAGGATGCCGACGAACTCGCCCTTGTCGACGCGCACGCTGACGTCGTCGAGCACGCGGCGGCGCGCGAGGTCGACGCTCACGCGCTCGACCTCGAGGACGCCGTTCATGCGCCCCGCTCCGTGCTCGCGGGTTCGCTGCGGGCGGCTCGGCGGGCACGCCGCGAGGCGACGCTTCCGACGACGACGCCGACGGCGAGGACGACGGCGATCCCGCCCGCGATGATCCAGGGCCAGGGCGCGGCATCCGCCTGCTGCTCCGCATCCGCCTCGGGTGCCGCATCCTCCGCGGTCGAGTCGACCGACGACGTCAGTGCGAACGCCTCGTCGGGCGCGGTGCCGTCGCCGACCGCGAATCGCAGAGACCCGGATGCCACGATCTCTTCGCCCGCGATCGTCGTGGCGGCGAACGCGACGTCGACGAGATACGCACCGGGTTCGCCGAAGACCCAGTTGGCGTGGGTGTGCGTGTTGAGCTCGATCCAGGCTTCTTGCGGGTAGGCCTCCCGCGATGAGAAGAGCACGTCGGGTTCGCCGAAGCTTCCGCTCTGCAGGAAGACCGTGACGGCGCCCGGACCCGTGATGCCCGTGACGCGCATAGTGACGCCGCGGTCGACCGCCTCGAGGACGCCGGGGTCCTGCGTGTTCCATCCCACCCACACGACGCCGGGTGCTTCGGTCTGCGGCACGACGTAGGCCGAAGCACCCGGGGTGAGGTCGAGGAACTCGAAGCCTTCTGCCGGCACGTCCCGCGCGGCGGCATCGCTGACCGCTAGCACGACATCGTCGGCGCTCCGCCACACGGGCGGCTCGGCCGAGTCGTCGTGGAGGCGCAGCTGCCACTGGCCGTCGCGGTGCAGCAGCCCGAGGTCGACGTGTCCCTCGGAGATGACAGCCTGGCCGGTGGCATCCTGCTGGTCTTCGTCGATGTCCTGATCGAGATCCGACATCGGCGCGATCGCCGCGAGAGCGAGGGTCAGGAGTGTCGTCGCGGCGACGCGGCGGAAGGGATGCTGAAGATACATGAGTGCTTTCGTGTCGGTCATCGGGTGAGGCAGCGGACGAGGGAATCGGCGTTGAAGCGCATCATGTCGACGTAGGTCGGCACGTCGTAGTCGAGCGCGTCGCTGTAGATGGGGCACACGGCGATGTCGGCCTCGCGCGCGACCTCCGTGAGGGTCGAGGACCTCGCGGCGAGTGCGGGCTCCAGGAACACCGCCGGCACCTCGAGCGTGCGGATCGTCTGGGTGAGCCGCTTGCGGTCGGCGATACTCGGCTCGGTCGCGGGGTTCGGCGTCACGAAGCCGGCGAGCGTGAGGTCGTACGCGCGTCCGAGGTAGCCGAATGCGTCGTGCGTCGTGACGAGGGTGCGCCGAGAGGGCGGGATGGATGCCACGGCGTCGCGCACGTACGCATCGAGCTCGTCGAGCTCGTCGATGTAGTCTGCCGCGTTGCTGCGGTAGAGCGCGGCGTTCTCAGGGTCGACCGCGACCAGCTCGTCGGCGATCGTCTTGACGTACGCGATGGCGTTCCGCACGTTCTGCCACAAGTGCGGGTCGATCTCGCCGTGGACGTGTCGTCCGAGGACGGCCTGCGGCAGCTGATGGATGAGCGTTCCCGCGCGTCCGAGGAAGCGGTAGGCGGGGTCTCCGGGGATCTCGAGCGCGGCCTTGCTCGGCACCGCGATGACGACATCCTCGAGGTCGTAGCGGTCCGTGTGCGTCTCGGAGGTTCCGTGGGTGTGGTCGGCGGTCACGAGCATCCGTCGCCCGTCGAGGTCGACCGTGAGGTCGGAGTGGCCGGAGTCGAGCACGGTCGCTCCTGCGCGCACGCCGTGCGGATCGACGCCGACGGCGAACGTGACGGTGCCGCCCGCGACGGGGATGCTCGGCTCCCCGGGCACCGCCGCGAGGCGGGCCGAGAGGTCGAGGGTGTAGACGCCCGGCTCGGTGAAGGCCCAGCTGACGTGCGTGTGCGCATCCGGCGGCAGGGTCGCGGTGTCGTCGCGGTATCCCGATGCCTCGTCGAAGCCGTCCGCTGAGTCGACGTAGACCGAGACATCGCCGAATGACCCCGTGAGGTAGGCGAAGAGGTCGCCCGGACCGGAGGCGCCGGTCGCGCTGACGAGGACGCTCGACGAGCGGTCCGCACCGTCGGATCTGCCGTCGCCGTCGACGCGCAGGCCGAGCCAGATGGCGTCGAGGGCGACGTTCTCGACGAGCGGGATGATCTCGGCCGCATGTTTCACAGCGCTTTCGGCGAGCGCGATGTTCGGCACGTCGTCGCGCAGGTTGGCGTCGAGGGCCTTCACGATGCTCTGCTGCTCGAGGAGCAGGTAGTTCGTGAACGCGGCGTCGGCGTACACGATGTCGCGGACATCGCGGAGCGTTGGCTCGTGGCTGTGCGGATCGGCTCCTGGCGGCACGAGAGACGTCACGTCGACGGCCGCTCCTCCGACGTTGCCGACGAGGTCGGCGAGGATCTGCGTCGTCGCGACGACGCGCAGCGGCCCGTCCGCCGGGGGAGCGTCGGATGCCGCGGCGCAGCCGGTCAGCGCGACGAGAGCGCCGACGAGCGCGGCACTGGGGGCGCGGTGGCGCAGACGCATGGGGGCTCCGGTTCGTGTCGATGGGGATGTGCGAGCGACCGTGTCGATGCTATACGTTAACGATAATCGTTCTCAGTTACGGAAAGTTCGCGCTCAGCCCATGGCACCCACCCGATCGCTCGCCCCTGCTCCTCGTCCGTCCCGCCACTCCCTCGTCCGGATGATCGCCGCGGGGGTCGGTCTCACCCTCGGCATCGCGGGTGCCGCCGTCTCGGTCGTTCCGGCCGCGGCGGATGTGTCGCTCGTCCCGCTCGCGGGAAGCGCGCCCATCGCGATCTCGCTCGCGGACGACGCTCTCGTGCTCGACGACCCGGCGGGAGACGACGTCGTGTACGCCGTCGGCGACGACGCGGGCCTCACCTCCGCCGGCGTCGAGTGGTCGACGAGCGGCGTCACCCTCGACGCCGTGGCGCCGGAGTCGGACATCACGCTGCAGGTCGTCGCGCTTGACGGTCCCGGCGATCTCGAGATCCTCGACGAAGACGGCCAGGCGCTCCTGACGTCCGACTCGGACGGGCGTGCCGAGGCCATCCTCGACGCAGGCGAGAGCGGTTCCGGCACGTGGAGCTTCACCGAGCCGGGGGAGTACACGATCGCGCTCGAGGCCGCCGCGACGCTCGCGAACAGCGAGACCGTGGCATCCGAGCCGCGTACCTATCGCATCCTGGTCGTCGAGCCCGCTGCGGTGCCGGTCGAACGGCCGGCCGAGGTCCAGCCCGACGAGACGACAGCGCCCGTCGACCCCGCTGCGCAGGCGGGCCGCGCGGCATCCGTCTCTCCCCTGGCGGCACCGGCCGACGACGCCGACGCCGAGGCTGCCGCCGCCGCGACGGCGACGCCGACTCCCACCCCGTCGGCGACGCCGGAAGCCGAGCAGTGCATCGCGACGCCCGTCACGACGACGGTGCGCCCCGACAACGTCGGCGTCGTGACGTCGGGCCACCTCGACTTCGGTCCCGTCATGGACGGCGGTGAGATGCGCGCCCTCTTCAAGGACGACCGGCAGTCGCCCGCGCAGTGGGTCGACCCCGGCACGCTCGTCGTGCATCTCGCCGACAACGCCGCTGTGCAGTCTCCGGGCGGAGACTTCGCCTTCCTCGGCAGCGGGACCGTCTGGCAGATCCCGCTGACGCAGGACCCCGGCATTCCGTGGCTCGGGTGGAACACGCAGCATCCCACCATCGCCGGGCACACGAGCGGCACGATGGCGCTGACGCTCGACGGCGTCGACGGACCCGGCGACCTCGTCGTGTACTCGCTCGACTCGTGGGGCGGCGTCGGCAACCGCTACTTCGGCACCGTCGACGGCTTCCCCCGCAGCACGGCGATCGAGGTCGGCGGCAGCGGCGTGCACGTTCACGGCATCTGGGCGTTCACCCAGCCGGGCGCCTACCACGTGACCCTCACCTTCTCGGGGAACGTCGACGGCCAGCAGCGCGCGGGCACGAGCGTGCTCACGTTCTTCGTCGGACCGGGGGATGCCGCGTCCGCGGCGCGCGAGCAGACGGTGACGACCTACGTCGGACGCACCGCCGACGGCGAGGAGTGCACCGTCGCGCTCGCCGAGACGGGCCTCGACGCCTCGACCGCCGACCTCGCGGGCCTGTCGGGAACCCTCGTCGTCGTGGGTCTCGCCCTCTTCGGCGCCGCCGCCCTCGCTCCTCGTCCGCGCCGCCCGCGCGCGTCCTGACTCACCCCGGCCATACGGCCACAACCCATAGAAAGGATGTCCCCCGATGACATCTCTCCGTTCCCGGCCACGGCTCACCGTGGCGGCGGTCGCGGCGCTCGCCGTCGGAGCCTCCGTGCTCCTGGCAGCGCCCGCGCACGCCGACGACCTCGCTGAGCCGATCAGCTTCGACACGGGTCACATCGACACGTTCAACATCGCGCTGAACGACGATGGCAGCATCCGTCTCAATCTCCAGGAGGACGTGACGGGTTCGCACGTCCAGCGCACCCCCGAGTCGGTCGAGCTGCGCGTGAAGAACTCCGCGTTCCAGGAGAATCTGCCTCCCGCCTACCTGCCCGTCGGCGCTCCCACTTCGCTGTGGTACCTGCCGTTGACGCAGGACCCCGACCTGCTCTGGCCGGGCTGGAACAGCCAGGGCGCGGCCGGCGCTTGGGGCGGACAGGCCAAGGTCGACATCGTCGTGAGCGACGTCGACGGTCCCGGTGACGTCTACCTGTGGTCGTCGGGCACCTTCGGCGACCCCCGCACGCTGCTCGCCGGCGGATCGTGGAAGTTCCCCGGAACGATCCAGCAGACCTTCCTCGCTCACACGCACGCCAACTGGGGCTTCACCGCGGCGGGCACCTACAAGCTGACGGCGCAGGCGACGATCACGAGCGCGGATGGCGCACGCACCTCGACCTCGGGCGTCCAGACCTACACGTTCGTCGTCGAGGGCGACTCGACCGAAGAGCCCCCCGCCGACGTGACGCTCGGCATCGAGAACGTGGGCGCGCACTACCACACGGGTGACGTCGCCTCTCTCCGGGCCGTGCCGTCGGAGAACGTCTCGGACCACTACCACTGGTTCACGCGGGCATCGGCTGACGCGGAATGGGAGGTCGTCAGCGGCGCCTTCAGCTCGACGTACGGCTTCATCGTGACGGGCGAGCAGCAGGTCAAGGCCGTGCTGTACGACGGAAACCACACCGCCATCGCCGAGAGCGCGCCGGTCGACATCCACATCGACGACCACGGCAACACCCCGGGCGTCGGTCCCGAGATCAACGTCTCGCTGCCCGCGAACGAAGGGGCTCTCGTCCTCAGCGTCAGCGCGGAAGGCGAGTCGACGACCCTCAGCGACCTCACGCTCAGCTCGACCGCCGACCGGTACGAGTCGACGGGGTCGATTACGGGCATCACGGTCACCGACACCCGCGCAACGGCTCCCGGCTGGTCGTCGTCGGGCCGCGTCCGTGCTCTCGCGAGCGTCGACGGCGGAGTCCTCGACGGCAAGTACCTCGGATGGACGCCCAAGGTCGTGAGCTCGTCGAGCGGCCAGAACGTCACCGCCGGTCCGGCCGTCGCTCCCGGCTTCGCTGCGGGCAACGGCATAAAGGGCTGGAGCGTCCTCGGCTCCGCACCCGCCGGGGCATCGGTCGGGACCGCCGTTCTCGGTGCGGACATCCGCGTCGAGGCGCCGACCACGATCGAGGTCGGCGACTACGCCGGAATCGTGCTCATCACCGTCATCTGACACCGAACGTGACGGGCGTCGCCGCGAGCCGCGCGCGGCGCCCGTCACGCCGTGAGGACCTCATGAATGTCACCCACCGCCTGTTCGCCGCTACCGTGTTCGGTGTCGGGGTCGCCGTCATCGCTGCGGGCCCGGCCCTCGGGCTGACGGCACCCGTCGACCCGAGCGACGCGGACTCGTCTCGGCAGACGTGGGCGGTCGTGCCCGCGTCGCCCGAAGGACCCGACGGGCGAGCGCAGCTCGAGTACGTCGCGCAGCCGGGAACAGCGGCGGTCGATCACGTCGCGGTACGCAACTTCGGCACGGCGCCGCTCACGGTCGAGCTCTACGCACAGGATGCCGCGACCACGAGCGACGGATCGTTCGACCTGCTCGCGGGCGACGAGACCTCCCGGGCGATCGGCAACTGGATCGCGCTCGATACCGAGACGGTCACGATCGAGCCGCGGAGCGCCGTCATCGTGCCGTTCACGATCGACATCCCGGCCGACGCCGAGCCCGGCGACCACGCGGGCGGCATCGTCGCGGTCAACGCCGTCGACGCCGCGAACGGCTCGTCGACCCAGTACCGCGTGGGCACGCGGGTCTACACGCGCGTCGCGGGCGCCGTCGATCCGGCGCTCACCGTGGAGCGGATCGACGGGGCCTTCGAAGCGCCGCTGTCACCCTTCCCGGTGGGGACCGTCCCGATCGGCGCGACGCTCGTCAACACCGGCAACATCCGGCTCACCCCCGAAGCAGTCGTGCGTGCGACGTCGCTCTTCGGCTGGTGGACTGCGGAGGTGCCGCTCTCCGGCATCCCCGAGATCCTTCCGGATGCCGCGACCGCAGCATCCGCCGTCCTCGACGACGTACCCGCGCTCGGGCCGCTCTGGGTGACGGTCGACGTGCCTTCCGTGACGTCGTCGGGTCAAGAGCTCGTCGAGTCGGTGCGGACCGACAGCGTCACGGTCGTCGTATGGGCGGTGCCGTGGATCGCCCTCGCCGCCATCGCACTCCTCCTCCTCGCCGCCGTCGTCGCCGTGGTGAACCTCCGCCGTCGCCACCGCGCCTCCCGCGCCGCAGCCGATGAGTCCGACGAGCCCGCCCCCGCTCCGGACGCCGTCGAGCCCGCCCAGCCGGAGCCCGTCCGCTGAGCCCGGGCCTTCGCGGCATCCCCTCAAACGTTCACTTGTCTCGAATGGTGGGCTGTCCGCCCGAGAGGTCACCATCTGCGACAAGTGAGCGTGGGGCGCCCCGTTCACTTGTCTCGAATGGTGGGGTCGAGGCGGGATGGGTCGCTATTTGCGACAAGTGAACGGGGGAGAAGCTCGCGCCCCCACGACGCGTTGCCACCCTCGTTCACTTGTCTCGAATGGCGACTTCGACGCACGGGAGGTCGCCATTTGCGACAAGTGAGCGGTGGAGGCACCGGCGCCCCAGGAGGGCGTGCGCGCTCGTTCACTTGTCTCGAATGGTGGGGTCGAGGGGAGAAGGGTCGCCGTTTGTGACAAGTGAGCGGGGGAGAAGCTCGCGCCCTTCGGGACCGGCTGCCGCCGCCCCTTCACTTGTCTCGAATGGTGACGTCGAGGCGATGGAAGTCGCCATTCGAGACAAGTGAAGGGAGGGAGAAGGGAGGATGCCGCGAAGCGGCGAGGCGCGACGCGGGGCGGGGCTAGACGCCGACGCGCTGGTAGGCGTCGAGGCTGATGCCCTGGTCGAGCACGACCTTGGCCCACTCGCGGGCGGAGTGGAGGGAGTGGTCGCGGTAGTTGCCGCACTCGAGCGCCGAGACACCCGGGATGTCGGACTCCACGGCCTCCTCCGCGATGAACCGCAAGGAGCCGTTCAGCGCCTCGACGACGTCGGCGATCGACGGCTCGCCCCACATCAGCAGGTGGAAGCCCGTGCGGCATCCGAAGGGCGAGATGTCGATGACGCCGTCGATGCGGTCGCGGAGGAGCCCCGCGAGCATGTGCTCGAGCGTGTGGATGCCGGAGGTCGGGATCTCGCCGGCGTTGGGCTGCACGAACCGCACGTCGAAGTTCGTGATCGTGCCGCCGGCAGGTCCGTGCTCAACGCCGATGCGCCGGACGTAGGGGGCCAGCACGGCGGTGTGGTCCAGGGTGAAGCTCTCGATCTCGGCCATCAGTTCCTCCTCGCGAACGCGTTCATGCGCTCGATCAATTCCATCAGGGTTTCGTCGTCCTGGACGAGTCCGAGCCGGATGTGCCCGCGACCGCGTTCGCCGAAGCCGTCTCCCGGCGCGACGGCGACCCGCGCCTCCTCGCGCAGGCGCCTTGCGAGTTCGACGGCGTCGCCCGGCACCCGCACCCACACGAAGAACGAACCCTCGGGCTCGATGACGTCCCACCCGCCCGCGCGCAGCCCGCTCACGACGAGATCGCGCCGACGCTCGTACACCTCGATGAGGGCGACGGATGCTGCTTGGTCACCGCCGAGCGCCGCGGCCGCGGCATCCTGCGACGCCCCGAACATCGTGCTGAAGGCATGCGCCTGGTACCGCTTCATGGCGTCGATGATCGACGGGTTGCCGGCGGCGAATCCGATGCGCCACCCGGCCATGCTGTAGGTCTTCGACAGCGTCTGCAGCTCGACGGTCCGCTCGAGGCCCGTGTCGACGGCGAGCGCCGAGAGAGGGCGGCGGCCCCCGAACCCGAGCGACGAGTACGCGAAGTCGTGCGCGAAGGCCGCGCCGAGCCGCTCCGTGAAGGTCAGCGCCCCCTCGAACGTCTCGCGCGTCGCGAGCGCGCCCGTCGGGTTGTTGGGGTAGTTGAGCATCAGGATGCTGGCGCGGTCGAGGTCGTCGAGCGCCTCGAACTGCGGCTGGTATCCCGGCTCGGCGAGCGGCAGCGGCACGATCCGCCCACCCGCGAACCCGGCCGCCGACGTGTACATGGGGTATCCGGGGTCGGGCAGCACGACGTTCTCGCCCGGGTCGGTGAGCGCGATGATCGCCGACATGAGGCCTTCGTGCGATCCATGGAAGATCGCGACACCGGCATCCGGATCGATGTCGACGCCGTGGTCGTCGCGGTATCGCTGCGCGATCGCGTTCCGCAGGGCCGGCCGACCGGCATACGACGGATAGCGGTGGTTCGCGGGGTCCGCGACGGCGGCCTGCATCGCCGTGACGATCGCCTCGGGCGTCGGCAGGTCGGGGTTTCCCTTCGACACGTCGATCATGCGCGTGCCGGGCTCGAGTGAAAGCCGTGCGATCTCGCGGTCCATCGCGCCCCAGAAGTTCGGCGGGAGGACGCGCACGCGCGCGGCGGGGGTGAAGGATGCCACGTTCAGCGCCTCCGATAGCGACGGGCGATCGACGTGCCGATCATCTGGATGCCCTGAACCAGCACGATGAGCGTGACACACGTGAGCACCATCGCGAAACCGTCGTAGCGCTGGTACCCGTACGACAGCGCGAGGTCGCCGATGCCGCCCGCGCCGACGGTGCCCGCCATGGCGGTGGCGTCGATGAGTCCGACGGTCGCGATCGTGACGGCGAGGATGAGCGACCCTCGCGCTTCGGGCAGCAGGAAGCGCCAGAAGATCTGGAACGGCGAGGCGCCCATCGAACGCGCTGCCTCGATGACCCCCTGCGGCACCTCGAGGAGCGAGTTCTCGACGAGACGACCGATGTACGGCGCGATCATGACGGTGAGCGGCACGATGGCCGCCCACACGCCGATGCTCGTGCCGACGATGAACCGCGTGAAGGGCAAGATCGCGACGAGCAGCACGATGAACGGCAGCGAGCGCACGATGTTGACGACGATTCCGAGCGCGATGTTGACGGCCCGGTTCTGTACGACGCCGCCGGGGCGCGTCACGGCGAGGATCGTGCCGATCGCGATGCCGAGGATCGATCCGAGCACGAGCGAGACGCCGAGCATCTGCAGCGTCTCGCCGAGGGCTTTGAAGAAGATCTCCGGCGTGATGAGGGTGAAGCGTTCGTCGTTCATGCCTCGACCGCCTCGAGGCTCACGACGCGCGAGGCGAGATAGGCGCGAGCGGATGCCACGCGGTCGGCCGGTCCCGACACCTTCACGATCATCTGCCCGACCGTGTGCTCTTGGATCTCCGTCATGTCGGCGTGCAGCATGTTGACGGTCACGCCGTGATCCGTGATGAGGTCGGAGACGAGTGGCTGCGTGACCTGTTCGTCGAGCAGGAGGAGGCGCCACAGGCCATCGCTGCCGATGTGCTCGACGACCCGGTGCGGGATCCCCTGGGGCACGACGGTCGTCACGAAGTCGCGGGCGATCTCGGTCCGCGGATGCAGGAAGGTGTCGAGCACCGAGCCCGTCTCGACGACTTCGCCCGCCGCCATGACGGCGACGTCGTGCGCGAGGTCTTTGATGACGTCCATCTCGTGGGTCACGACGAGGATCGTCGTGCCGTACTCGCGGTTGACGCTCCGGAGCAGGTCGATGATCTGCGTCGTCGTCGTGGGGTCGAGGGCGCTCGTCGCCTCGTCGGCGAGGAGGATCTTGGGGTTGCGGGCGAGGGCTCGGGCGATCCCGACGCGTTGCTTCTGTCCGCCCGAGAGCTCACCGGCGAAGCTGTCGGCCTTCGCGGAGAGTCCGACGAACTCGAGCAGCTCGTCGGCGCGGGCGCGGGCCTTGTCGGGGCTCACGCCGTCGAGACGCAGGGGCATCGCCACGTTGTCGCGCACGCGGACCGTCTCGAGCAGGTTGAACTGCTGGAAGATCATGCCGGTGTGCTTCTGCGCGTCGCGGAGCGCTCGGCCGCGGAGTCCGCCGATCTCGACGCCGTCGACGACGACACGACCCGACGTGGGCTGCTCGAGCCCGTTGACGAGGCGGATGAGAGTCGACTTGCCGGCCCCCGAGTAGCCGATGACGCCGAAGATCGACCCCGGAGCGACGGTCAGCGAGACGCCGCGGAGGGCCGCCGTCTGGGCGGCCCTCCCGGGGAACGTCTTCGACACGTCATCGAAGACGACGGTGCCTTCCGGCTGTGGACTCACTCGAACCAGGCCGGCAGGTTGTAGCCGTCGTACTGCGGGTTCGACGTGATGTATTCGATGAACTCGGGCGACTCGTAGGCGGCCTTGATCGCGAGCGCCCACGGCGACTCGAGATCCGCTTCGCGCACCGTCACGACGTTGGAGAACTCGACCGGCTGGTCCTCCACCGCGAGGGCGTCGTCGTAGTCGAGCCCGCCGGCGATGATGAAGTTGCCCTGGATGGTCGCGTAGTCGACGTCCTGCAGAGCGGGCACCTGCTGCGCGTTCTCGATCGGCGTGATGTTCAGGTTCTTCGGGTTGTCGGTGATGATCGACAGGTCGGCCGTGTTGGGGTCGTCGACGTCGTCGAAGTCGATCCAGCCGACGTCGCGGAGGATGAGCAGGCCGCGATACAGGTTGGACGGCGAGTTGGGCACCGTGACGGTTGCTCCCTCGGGCACGTCGTCGAGCGACGTCTGCTTTCCGCCGAAGAGGCCCATGCGCGGCGTCGGGATCTGCACGAGCGGCGCGTTGGTGATGCCCTCCTGCTGGTTGACGAAGTCGAGATAGACGGGGTGCTGCATGATGTTGGCGTCGATCTCGCCCGTCGAGACGGCGACGTTGACGACGATGCCGTCGGTGAAGTCGACGGTCTCGACGATGTAGCCGTCCTCCTCGAGGATCGGGAGGATGCCGTCCTGGAACATCTCGAGGTAGGGACCGGGGTTGAACCCGATCGAGATCTCCGTCTTCTCGGCGGCATCCGAGCTGCCCGCGTCGGAGGTGGCGGTCGATCCGCCGCCGCACGCCGAGAGCGTGAGTGCGAGAGCGGCGGCTCCGGCGGCGAACAGCGCCGTGCGGGTCGTCTTCATGGGGATCCTCTTTCGCTGTGGGGGCGCGGCTCGACGGGTGGGGCTCGGGTGGACGCGCGCTGTCACGCTAACCGTGCCGACGACCGGATGCGGATTCGGAGCGTCACACTGTTACGGACCGCCGTCATCGAGCTCTCCACACACGGTGCGCACGAGCCTTTGTGCACATGGGGGATTGTGCCCACTGCGGCCGACGGGTCATGCGTGTGAGGATGAGGGGGCCTGCTTCGGCGACGCGAACGGAGACACGATGACTGCACCCGGACACCCCGAGGAATCACCGGTGAAAGAGACGGGAACGTCGTCGCTCGTGCGGGCCGCGATCTGGGTCGCGATCGGCGCGCTCATCGCGGCCGCGATCGTCTGCGTCGTCTGGCTCTTCGTCGGGTCGCAAGACGGCATCATCGGCAAGGCGTTCCTCACGATTCTGCTGCTCGTCGCCTTCTCCGGGGCCGCGATCCTCGACGCGCATCTCGCTCCGCGGCGTCCGGCATGGTTCGCGCTGTCGAGCATGATCGGCTGGGTCGCCCTCCTCCTCATCGGCGCCGTCATGATCTGGATGCCGGAACGCGCCTACTTCGCGAGCTTCACGCGCTTCGTCCAGTTCCTCCTCATCGTGCTGATCGTGCAGCTCGTGCTCCTGCACCTGCGACTTTTCGTGAAGGCGTCGCAGCGCTACGTGACGGGATTCACGCGCACGGTCACGGTCGTCACGATCGCTCTCGTCGTCGGTCTCGCCGCCCTGCTGATCGCTCCTCTCGTGCTGTGGGAGTTCGTCGACTTCCGCGACCTGTACTGGCGCTTCGTCGTCGCCGCGGCGATCCTCGCCGCCGTCGGGTCGACGCTGATCCCCCTCGTCAACGTTCTCTTCGCGCCGAAGAAGGAGCGCGCGGCGGCACCGTTCGCGCACGCGCCTACTGTGCCGGTCGCGCCGGGCGCGCAGGCTCCGGCACTCGGAGCGGGCGGCTACACGCCGTTCACCGAGGCTGCCGCTCCCGAGCCGCAGGGCGAGCCCGAGCTCCTTCCCTGGCCGACGTACGTCGACGGTGTGACGCCGCTGCCGTACATGCCCGACGGGCAGCCCGACTGGGGCGCCTACTACTCGGGCTACCCGTCGCCGGGTGCCCAGGTCTTCGGCCCGATCCACCCCCCGGCTCCCGCGCCGCAGCCCGAGGCATCGCCGCAGCCCGCGCCCCCACAGCAGGGCTACGAGAACTTCCCGCCGCCGCAGGCGCAGGGATACGATGGGTTCCCGCCGCCCCCGCCGCTGCCGCCGCGTCCCTAGCGCGTGATCGACGGATGCCGCAGGCCGCGGCATCCGTCATGACTCAGCGCTCGAGCAGCTCCAGCGCCGCCATGGCCGCGTTGTGTCCGCCGATGCCGCTGACGGCGCCGCCGCGGCGCGCGCCCGAGCCGCAGAGCAGGATCGCGGCGTGCGGTGTCGCGACGCCCCAGCGCTCGGCGGGGGTCTCGAGCGGCTGGTCGTCTTCAGCCCAGGGCCACGACAGCGACCCGTGGAAGATGTCGCCTCCCGTCATCCCGAGGGCTTGCTCGAGGTCGGCCGTCGTCTTCGCCTCGATGCAGGGCGACCCGTCGGGGGCCTGGTAGACGACGTCGGCGATCGGCTCGGCGAGCACGCTGTCGAGCGAGCGCTGCGCCGCCGCGAGCAGCTCCTCGCGCAGTTCGTCGCGGTGCGCGCCCTCCGCCAGGCGATGGGGCACCTGCAGTCCGAACAGCGTCAGCGTCTGGGCTCCCGACGCGCGCAGCTCGGGCCCGAGGATCGTCGGGTCGGTGAGCGAGTGGCAGTAGATCTCAGCGGGAAGCGGATGCGGGATGCCGCCGGCCGCTGCCGTCGCATACGCGTCGTCGAGCTGCGTCATCGTCTCGTTGATGTGGAAGGTGCCCGCGAACGCCGCCTCGGGCGCGACGTGCTCGTCGCGCAGGCGCGGAAGCCGCTTGAGGAGCATGTTGACCTTCACCTGCGCCCCCTCGGGATGCTCCGACGAGACGGGGGCAGCGCCACTCGCGCCGCTTTCGCGCAGCAGCCGATCGAGAACGGCGGGGCCGACTCCGCTCAGCACGACGCGCCCGTGCAGCGTCTGCGTGCGGTCGCCGTCCGCGACGACGACCTCGCCGTCGGGCGACACCGAGATCACCTCGACGCCCGTCCGGATCTCCGCGCCCGCCGCGCGGGCGGCGCGTTCGATCTCGGCCGTGACGCGTCCCATTCCGCCGACGGGCACGTCCCAGTCGCCCGTCCCGCCGCCGATCACGTGGTACAGGAAGCAACGGTTCTGGCGCAGGCTCGGGTCGTCGGCGCTCGAGAAGGTGCCGATGAGCCCGTCGGTCAGAGCGATGCCCCGGGCGAGGTCGGTCTCGAACGAGTTCCGCAGCACCGAGCCGAGCGGATTCTCGAACACGTCTGCCCACAGCGCGTCGTCTCCGATGAGGCGCTTGACGTCGCTCCGGCGAGCGAGCGGCTCGAGCACGGTCGGGAAGAGCGTGCGGGCGAGCGGATCGATGCGGGCGTAGAAGTCGGCGAACCGCTGCGCCTCGCCCGGGTCGCCCGTCGCGTCGAGGAAGGATGCCGCGGTGGCGGCGGCATCCCCGTTGTCGACGAGGATGCCGCGCGAGGGATCCGACGGGACGGGCGTGTACGACGAGTAGCGGCGGCGGAGCAGGTCGATCGACAGGCCGAGATCGTCGATGATGCGCCGGGGGAGGAGGCTCACGAGGTACGAGTAGCGGGACAGACGAGCATCGACGCCCTCCCAGGGACGTTCCGAGACCGCCGCGCCGCCGACGTGGTCGAGGCGTTCGAGGACGACGACCGAGCGACCAGCCCGGCCGAGGTACGCGGCGGCGACGAGGGCGTTGTGCCCGCCGCCGATGATGATGACGTCGTGGGTGCGGGAGAGGACTGCATCGGCCATCCCTCCACGCTACCCGGACGTCTCGCGAGCAATAGCGGCGGGTAGCGTGGAGGCATGCCTGAACCCCGTGAGCTCGAGACCCTCGCCGTCGAGATCGCGCGGGAGGCCGGTGAGCTGGCGCGTCGGCGGAGGACCGAGGGTGTCGCGATCGCCGCGACGAAGTCGGCGCTCGCCGACATCGTGACCGACGCCGATCGCGAGGTCGAGGATCTCGTCCGCCGTCGGATCGCCGAGGCCCGACCCGGTGACGGATTCTTCGGCGAGGAGTCGGGCGCTGAGCGCGGCACGAGCGGAATCACCTGGGTCGTCGACCCGATCGACGGCACCGTCAATTACGCCTACGGGATCCCTGTCTACGCCGTGAGCATCGCCGCCGTCCGCGGCGAGCCGGTGCCGGGGGAGTGGGAGGCGCTCGCGGGCGCTGTCCTCAACCCGGCGTCGGGCGAGCTCTTCCGCGCGTCGCTCGGCGGGGGAACCTGGCTCGGCGACGTGCGCGTCGAGGTTTCGGAGGTGACGGCCGCGGGAGCCCTTCTCGGCACGGGCTTCGGCTACGACCCGACGACGCACGCGGCCGACCTTGCCCGCGTCGCGCGGGTCATGCCCATCGCGCGCGACGTCCGGCGTGCGGGGGCCGCCGCCCTCGACCTCGCGTACGTCGCGGCGGGCAAGCTCGACGGATACTTCGAGCGCGGCCTCCAGCCGTGGGACCACGCCGCCGGAGCGCTGCTCGTGACCGAGGCCGGTGGGCGCGTATCGGACGACGACGTCGACGCCTTCGAGCGACGGCTCGTCGTGGCGGCGGGGCCGGCGCTGTTCGAGCGGCTTCTCGCCGTGGCATCCGACTAGCGCGACTCACCCCGACGCGTACATGGCGCTCCCAGGTCGTGCCGGGTAGGGTGGGTTACCTGATCGTTACTTTTGCCCGCGTACGCTTGTGCGAGCGGGTGAAGAGATCGCAGCCCGAAGCACGTGCTACCGCCCTTTCCCCCGAGGGTGGATGACCCGAGAGTTCCCTGCGCATTGCCGTTTGAATCCCCCCTGGCCGAGCCCGCCCGCACGCGGCGTTCGATCCGCAACACCGCCGCGCCCGTTCCGGCGCAGAGTGAAGCCACCCCAGACGCGGCTGTCGCACCCCTCGTCGTCGAAGCCGCTGTCGTCGCCACCGCGATTGCTGCCGCCGATGGCGTGACGGATGCCGCGACCCCTGAGCCCACGGTTGCTCTGGATGCCGCAGCCGTCCTCCCCGCGACGCCGGCCGCCGCGCTGCCTCCCATGTCGCGCCGCGCCGCGCGCGCTGCTGCCGCGGCTGCTGCGGCCACGATCGCCGAGCCCGTCCGCGTCGCCGCCGAGCCGTTCGAACTGATCGAGCCGCCCGTCGAGACCGAGCCGCTCGGTGCCGACACCCCGCGTGCCGACGCCCCGGCTGCAGAGACCCATTCCGAGCCGCTCACCGACGCGGAATCCGAAGCCGCTGACGCCTTCGAGGCCGCCGCCCGGCTGTTCTCGTTCACGGGTGAGACCACGATCGTGACCGAGAAGCCCGAGTCTGCGGCATCCGATCACGACGACGTGGCAGAAGCCGTCGCCGCTCACGCTGCAGCCCGCGGTGCCCGGCGTCGTCGAGGACTCGTTGCTTTCCAGCGCGTCACCGCAGCATCCTTCTCGATCGGTGTCATGGGTGTTGTCGGCCTCTTGACCGTCGGTCTCACGACTCCCGCCGAGGCTGTCGCTTCGAGCGTCAACGGCGAGGCCACCGTCTCGGTCCGCGCGCCGATCGCCGAGAAGACCGAGGCTGCCGACGCCGCCGACGAGATCCAGGCGTACGTCGCTCCGTCGAGCGTCGAGAACGTCGATCTCTCGCGTCACGAGAGCTACTCGACGATGACGATGGCGGAGCTCGCCGCCGAGTCGGGCATCAAGAACGTCTCCAACTTCTTCGTCAACGACCCGAACGCCGCGATCCAGTGGCCGTTCGCCGTCGGTGTGCCGATCACGTACGGCTTCGGCATGCGGTCGGGTGCGATGCACAACGGCGTCGACTTCGTTCCCGGTGCGGGAGCGCCCGTGCAGGCGATCGCCGACGGAACCGTGCGCGTCGCAACGAACTCGGGCGGCGGGTACGGCGTGCACGTCATCATCGACCATGTCGTCGACGGCGAGCTCGTCTCGAGCCACTACGCGCACCTCATCACGGGATCGATCACCGTCACCGAGGGCCAGCAGGTCACGGTCGGCACGGTGATCGGCCGCACGGGCAACACGGGCCGTTCCTTCGGTGCTCACACGCACTTCGAGATCCTGCTGAACGGCACGACGCCGATCGACCCGATCCCGTGGCTGCGGCAGCACGCGGGCGGCTGACATCGATTCAGAGCGGCCGGGTTGCTCTGATATCCTCTTCTAGTTGCCTGCACGCAGGCAGCCACGCCCCGATAGCTCAGTGGCAGAGCACTTCCATGGTAAGGAAGGGGTCGTCAGTTCAATCCTGACTCGGGGCTCGCAGTGTTCGGTGGTAAGCCGGATGCTACGCGGCGGGGTAGCTCAGTTGGTGAGAGCGCACGACTCATAATCGTGAGGTCGCGGGTTCAAGCCCCGCTCCCGCTACCAAACTCCTCATACTCGAACAAATGACCTTGAGATGGAGGTGCAGGCGTTCGGAATCGGAAGCGCCGGAGCTTTCTCCGGCGCTTTTCGCGTTGCGCGGCGTCTCCTGGAGGGCGTCTCGGAGCCACTCACCGAGGCGGAGATCGCTGCGGCCCGCGCTGCGGGCGAGCCGGATCCCGAAACTCGTAAGCGGTTCGACGCCCCATGGGGACACAATGTGGGTGGGGTTTCCTGACTCAGCGGGCTCCCGCTGGCGACTCTCAGTGGTCAGCTTGAGTGCGAGGATCGTCTGATGGGACGTCCCAGTACGTAGCGGCGCGAGCTTCGTGAGCGCGCTGTCCGTATGGTCGCTGAGGTGCGATCCAATTGTCCGAGTGATTGTCCCGCGGTGGCCGGCGTGGAGTGAGAGGGCGACCGATCGTGGACAGGTGCGATCTGCTGGTGAAGTACCGGAGTGCCAGCGCTGTCGCGATCGGAAAGACTGGTGCGCGAGTAGGTGTCATCTGGTCTGGCTTGCCCGCGAAGTGGATACTCTCCACATGAGCCGCCTCCAACGTCGGGTGAGATCTGCAGCGATTGTGCTCATCGTCATGGTCGGCGCGGTCGGATGTGGTGCCGCGCCCGCTCCGACTGACGAGTTCTACGACGTGAGTGGCCACATTGAAAGCGCCGACGGCAAGGATCGGACGTGCTTCCTTTCGGTCTATACCTACGCCGGGACTCCCGTTGGTGAGACCGCGCAGGTCGTCCAACCCGACGAGCCCTTCAGCTGGCCGCTGCGGCGTGGGCAATACCGGCTTGAGGCAGCCTGCGACGACGCGTCGGGAGAAGTGAGCGTTGACGTCCCGACCAGCCGAGACCTCGAAATTGTCGTGCAGTGATCCGCGCGCACGCGAGATCATGACTTCCCTGGCCGACGGCGTGCTCGCACCTCTACGCACGTGTTCGTGAAGAGGCACTTGTGTTGCATCGATACATGATCAATGCAACAGAAGTGCCGCAAGAGTTGCACTGTGAACCTCGGGATCTTCGTGAACGTGGGGGTGGGGTCAGACGACGGCATCTCACCCAGAGGAGCAGAGCTCGTGTGCCACGGCAGCGCGGAGGGTCGCTAACGTCGGCGCCTGCGTTGGATAAGTGCCGCGATGATCATGGCGGCGGCTAGTGCCAGGCCGACGACGGAGATGGTCATCACGATCGGAGCGTTGGACACTCCCTGCGCGAGGCCGACGGCTGCTATCGCTACACCGAACGCTCCCATCAACACCGTGATCGAAATCCACACCACGAATCGTGTGGTTATGACACCCTCTTGTTCGCCTGTGCATTCCTGCTGATGGTGTCGCGCCGACGAAGAGGCGGGAATCAAGGAGCGCCGGCGGAATGACGGAATCGAAGGCAAAGAGGCCGGGGATCCTCATGGGTATGGGAGCCGTTGCGGCTACGCTCGGCGTCCTGTCGATCTTCTGGGTTGATCTTGGGGACTCGTCTCCGACTGGAACACCGATGTGGCTTGTCGCTGTCGGCTTGATAGTCCTAGGCGTGAGTCTCTCAGTCTGGGGCCTCATCCAAGTCCGTCGTGGTCGGTGAGGAATCTCGCACCTTGTGGGCGCGCTACGCTCCGCAACATCGTGTGCGTGTCCCAACCCAATCGGCCGAGGACCCGACAATTAGGGTGAGGGGATGAGGGATCGGTCAAGGGACCCTGAGCGTCTGGGAATGGTCGGAGCAGTGCTGGTGCCAGTCAGCATTATCGCGATTGGGGTGATGGTGTGGTCGATGTCCGTCCTCCCGCCCGACGCGGAGGGTCGATACCCCGGGCCGCTTTCCTTCTGGGGGCCGGTGGTGATCGTCGGATTCACTGTCAGTGCGGTGTTCGGCGTCGCCTTGATCGTTCGAGGACGTCTTCGGAAGTAGGCGCGGCTCGACGTCAACCCGCGCCGAGACGGTCGCTGACGACACAGCGCCTAGGACGGCGGATGAAACGGTGGGTCGACGAGCAAACTGCATTTGCTCGCGGCCAAGGCAGCTCTGACACAGCCCGCCCGTGACCTTCCGCTCAGGCGCCGTCGGGGCGGTCGGTGAGGTCCACTAACCGTTCTCGCTCAGGCGTGGCGTGCGCAGAATCGTGCGGTGGCGGGTCACTGTCTTCGCGAAGCGCGTTCGACTCCGCGGTGCCGTGTTCGACGATCTCCACGACAACCGAGTCCCATCGGTAGAGAACCGTGCCGGCATCCGGTCGTTGGCTGGTGATGTAGAACAGTCCTGGCCATGCGAGCCCGGCGATGGGTGGCCCATCCGGATCGGGATTGGCCAGCGTCACACCCGCGGCGGATGCGATGTCGCGGCCGACGTGGAACGGCAGTCCGACGACATCGGGCACAGTGACCTGGTCAGCGACTCGGTCGGTCATGAATCAACGGTACGCCGCACAACGCGATCCTGGCGAGACGGGGAGAGGCCCTAGGTTGAAGAGAGGGTTCTGGTCGCGCGCAAGGAGGTCGAGCTGACTGTGTACGGAGACATCCTCTCCCGGGTGCCGCTGTGGGTAGTCGGCGTTGCGATTCTCGTCGCGCTCGTCCTCGCATTCGCGTTCTCGGGGGCTGCGCGCGTGCTCCTGCGTCGTCGTGCGCGCCTGCGCTGGTCGACGGCCATCGTGCTCTCGATCATCGGGATCGTCGCTGGGCTCCTGCTCGGCGAACTGATTGCACCCGATCCTCACCTCAGCAGTCCGCTCGCGTTCCTCCTCCCCATGGGCGTGTCGATTCTGTTCATCGCGATCTATGCGGCGGTGGCCGCGCATCTGCAGAGGCCGGTGCGTGCCACGATCGACGAGATGCTCACGGCCGGCGAGTCGGGCACGGTCGAGTTCAAGTCGACGGCCCGCGTCAACCTCCGCACGGGTCAGAAGGACGAGCGGATGGAGCACGTCGTCGCCAAGACGGTGGCCGCGTTCCTCAACGCCGATGGCGGCGTGCTGCTCATCGGCGTCGACGACCACGGAACGCCTCTCGGGCTCGACGCCGACCTGGCGACGCTCAAGACCCCGGATGCCGATCGGTTCGAGCTATGGCTACGCGACCTGATCATGACGACCCTCGGCACGTCCGCCGCCGCGCTCGTTGAGGTCGACTTCGCGGAGATCGGCACCGACCCTGTCCGCACCGTCTGCCGCGTGCAGATGAGCGCGTCACCATCGCCGGTGTACCTGCGACCTGGCAGGAACGCTCCGCCCGAACTGTGGGTGCGCGCCGGAAACTCCACCCGGCAACTGAGTGTGGACGATGCCGCGGCGTACGTCATGCAGCGCTGGCCGCTCGGACTCGGGGCGAGCGCCGCCGCTCAACTGCGCGCCGCGGTTCGCTTCTCCGGCAACAGGTGAGGGCAGTCCGACCGCTGCCGTCACGCGTCGTTGGCGTCCTCTTCGTCGGGAACCACGAACCAGTCTGTGAATGACTGGGCGCGGCCGGTGTCAGTGAGCCGGATGACCATGAGGTTGTCGTAGCGCCGGCTCTTCTCGGTCGAGGTCGGGTAGCTCGTCCGCCCGCGGACGACGGCGACGTTGCCATCGACCGCGGTGAGCTCGTACTCGAAGGTCCATGTGCCGGGATCGTCCTTCTGGCCGAGCCACCCAGCAACGATGGCGTCGGGACCGACCCAGGGCTGCGCTGAGGGGCCATCGCGGTACTCCGCGTCGTGCGTGAACAGGGCGCGAATGTCATCCGGGTCGTTGGTCTCCCACGCGTGGATGTAGCGACGCATCCAGTCATCGGCAGCAGCCGCGGCCGCCTCGCGATCCCACATGCCCCTAGGCTCGCGGACGATCGTCGCGAGTGCAAGCCACTCTCATCACGCCGGAGCCCTTTGCTCGTAGGCGTGTCAGCCCATCCCGGGTGCCCCGTATTGCCCTCCATCGGGTAGTTCAGGGCAGGATGCGTCAGCGGTCTGAGCTGCGATCTCTGCACGAACAGCGATGCCACCCGAGACAGTCCGGAGGGTGTACACGATTCCCTCTTGAGCGCCCTGTTCCGGAATGTATCCGAGGAGCATTCCGTCGTAATCCAGGTTGTCGGGTCGGTGCTCTCCCCATACGGAGATGAGACCACCGGCAGGATGCTCGTCGAGCCAGGCGGCGGTGTCGCTGAGGGTGGCGTCAGGGATGAACCAGAACGCCTCGAGCTCCGAGACCGGTCCGCACGGCCAGCCGGTGTACGAGTAGAACGAGGCGATGTCCGGCGGGACGGCCGTCGCGCCCGCCGGGAGGGAGATGTCGTCAAGCCATGCCTGAGCCTGTGCCCGCGCCTCCGCGTCGTCGCTTCCTGATGCGATGACATCGGAGGCGGGTGGTGTCGGCTCGGGCGTGACGGCAGGTGTCGGGTCGGCCGCTCCCGCAGGCGTCTGACCGGTCGCGCATCCGGTCAGGGCAAAAGTGGCCAGAACCGCTGCGGCGAAGGTGAGACGGTGACGCATCCGCCCACTCTAGGAGATCGGATGCCGGCGTCGTGGAGTCCGAGTCACTGAGGGCTCAGTTGCCTCCGGTGACTTTGAGGTCGGCTCCGGAGGTGAATGCGGCGCCCGGACCGAAGAAGTAGGCGACGGCGTCGGCGACCTCGTGGGGATGGGCAGCGCGGCGCAACGGGATGCCGGGAGCGCGCTCTTCGGGAGCGTTCGGGCGCCCGCCATCGGCATGGATGGTCGTGTAGGTGGTCCCGGGCGAGACCGTGTTGACGCGTACGCCTTGTGGACCGAACTCCTTCGCCAAGCCGGTGGTCATCGCGTTGATCGCGGCCTTGCTCATCGCATACGGCACGTAGGTGTTCGGCGCGCCGCTGGTCGCAGCGCCGGACGAGATGTTGACGATCGTGCCGCCTTCGCCGCCCCACTCGGTCGACATGACTTCGAGCGCGGCGCGCGTGACCGAGATGGGCGCGAGGACGTTGATGCGCAGCATCCGCTCCACCTCGGCGAGGTCGAGATCGAGGTAGTCGCCGATCCGCATCGTGACGCCGGCGTTGTTCACGAGGCCGGTCAGTCGGCCGTACTCGGCGAGTGTCGCCGGGACCACGCCGGCGGCATCGTCGAGGTCGGCGAGATCCGCCTGGATGAGCAGGACCCGCGCACCCAGGGCGCGGCACGCGGCGGCGACGGCTTCCGCTTCGTCGCGAGCGACCCGGTAGGTGAGGGCGAGGTCATGGCCGTCGGCGGCAAGTCGTTCCGCGATGGCTGCGCCGATACCGCGGCTGCCACCGGTGACGATCGTGACGGGTCGGGAGTCGGTCGGGTGCGTCATTCGGCAAGCCTATGTTTTGCTGTGAGCTCGTCGGCGATGTCCCGCGTCACGCAACGACCGTTCCCTCCGCGAGCGAAATCGCTGAGACTGGCCGAACTTCATGCTGTCGCGGCTCAGGATCGTGCACTCGGGCGCGATGTCGGTCGTGTCGTCGTTCGATTCCGAGCTGCTCTGTGCGGGGCGATGCGACTCCTCGGCGGACGTATCGGACTGACTGCCGAGAGCACTAGGGCGGGGTTCAGGCTTTCCTCTCGAGCGCCGATCGAGCCGATCAGTCTTCTCGGTCCTTTCTCCAGACCAGCAGAGCCACCAGGCTGCCCGCGAGGAGTCCACATGCGACGCCCAACAGCCCGTAGGTGAGCTCGAAGTTGATGCGAGGTCGCGTTGCGAGCGTGATCGCACCTAAAAGGATCATGACGGCGAGGACAGCGCCGAGGAGGATTGCCCCGATCAGTCGCGCAGGATGCATTAGTCGAGCATTCCACGACGTGCGACGCTAGACGTGTGCCCGGAAGCCGGTCGTGGTCCAGCGAACCCCGGGTAACCAATAGAGTCCGATGCATGGATGACGCAATGCAGCGTCCGCGCGACGCGGCACCCTCTGGCGGTGGTTCGGCCGCGTGGGAGTGGTTGGCTGCGCAGATCGTGCTGGCGGTTCTCGCCTACTTCTACATGTTCTTGTCGCGGCTGAGCATCGCGAGTTGTACGGCGACGTCTTGCGACTATGGCCAGTACGCGGTCATCAACACGATCTACGACGTGGGGGCGGTCGTCCTTCTCGTAACTACGGCCGTCGGGCTCTTCGTGTTTCGGCGCCGGCCGCGCGTGGCGATGTGGTTCCCCATTGTCGGCATTCTGCTGAGCGCAGTGCTCCTCGTCGCCACATACTCCCTCAGCCGGGCGGCACTAGATCTGCCACTCTTCGGGAACCGGCTCTGAGCCGGAGGGTCGTAGCTCGCGAATCGACCTGGGTGTCGTCCGCACACCAAGCCGTTCATCGATCGGAGGTCGTCAACCGAGGATGCCACCTCGTTCAGGCCGTACCGTTCGGTCCGGATGATCGGCGGCGAGTTCTCGCTGGTGTCCAGGCCCGTGATCGTCGACACTCTGAATGGTGAGGCGACGTGCGGCGGACAGGCGTTTACGCAGGACCGTAGCAATCTTTGTCTCCTTTGGGCTGATCATCGCCCTGGTCGCTCTAGTTTCCGGGTCAATCAGCAATTTCACATTCGTGCATCAGGCCGGGATGACTCTCGGCTTGAGTATTGCCGCTGCTTCGGCTGTGTCGTATTTCATGCTGCGGAACGGTGCGAGGTGACAATCGTGCGTCGGACCCTTGCTACCCGCTCACGTTGAACGTAGGGGGCGCTGGCTTAGTCCGAGGGTGACGGCTAGTTGTACTTCCCCGACACGTTGTGAACGACTGAGGTAGGCGAAGACCTCCGGGACGATGTGGGTAACCACACTCACTGTCGTCCACGGAGGTCTTCGTGTCCCACGCTAACGCGCCCTTGACGCCGGAAGGGCGTCGCCGGCTCGCGTCTCTCATCGTCGATCACGGCTGGTCGCTGCGCCGCGCGGCCGAACGGTTCCAATGCTCACCGGCGACCGCAAAACGATGGGTCGATCGGTATCGGTCGGGGCTGCCGTTTACCGATCGCAGCTCGCGGCCGCGGTCGTGCCCGACCCGGGCGTCGCGGCGGCTCGAGCACCGGATCGTGTCGTTGCGGTTCACCCGCCGGTGGGGCCCACAGCGGATCGGCTACCACCTCGGTGTGCCCCGATCGACGGTGGGTCGGGTGCTCGCTCGGTATCGGATGCCGCTGCTGGTGAACCTCGACCAGGCCACCGGTCTGCCGGTGCGCAAGCCGAAGCCGAAGCGGTACGAGGTCGACCGCCCCGGCCGGCTGGTGCACGTCGATATCAAGAAGCAGGGCCGTATCCCCGATGGCGGCGGTCACCGCATGCTCGGCCGACAGACCGGCAACCGGAACAACAAGAAGAAGGGCCGCGGCTACGCGTTCCTGCATCACGCGGTCGATGACTACCCCCGGCTGGCGTATTCGGAGATCCTCGACGACGAGCGCAAGGAGACCGCCGCGGGGTTCTGGCATCGCGCGAACGCGTTCTTCCAGGACGCGGGGATCACCGTCACCGCCGTGATGACCGACAACGGCTCCTGCTACCGGTCACGCGACTTCGCCGCAGCGCTCGGCACGATCCACCACAAGTGGACCAAGCCCTACCAACCGCAGACCAATGGGAAGGTCGAGAGATTCAACCGCACACTCGCCGCGGAATGGGCCTACGCCGCCGTATATGACAGCGACGAAGCCCGCGCCGCCACCTACGACACCTGGCTGCATCACTACAATCACCACCGACCCCACAGCGGCATCGGTGGCAAGACTCCCTCAGCCCGCGTTCACAACGTGTCGGGGAAGTACATCTAGTCGGTCAGCGAGCGCATGGGCTTCGCTTCCGTGCCATTTGAGCGTGTGCTGGCCGTCCGACGAGAGCGGCACGATCGGGAGTTGGAAGATGGCGTCGCCAACCGCCACAGTCAGTATCAGTGCCAGCTCGACTTGTCTGAAGGGGAGGCCCGACGCAGTCTCTCCGACCGTCACCTCGGTTATGGCTGGAGCCAACTCGAAGAAGATGCCGCGCCTCGGGCCGACCAAGCGCAGGTGCTCTGGGTCGGCGAACACCTCGTAGCCCCAAGGAACGGGATCACCCGCGCCGAGCCCCAACTGTCGAAGGGCGCGCACTGTCGAATCGAACCGGACCGCGCGCATCGCCGGCGCCGACTGGCCGTCGGTTTCGAGGAAGGTGCCGCCCATGACCGAATGCTAGTAGCACGCGAATCGGGGGACTTAGCTCGATCGAGGATCGTCGACAGTTCAGGCACCTAAACTCTGTTCGAGCGCCGAACTGGTGTGGTCGCGCAGAGAACCGCGACGCTAGGGTGGCGGCATGAACACTGTCGAGGAGGTCGCACCCGCAGTCGGGCGGAAACGCGAGTTCTCACCCGGCTTCTTCCTCGTACTAGGGGTCGTCCTGGTGCCCGGGGTTATCGCACTCCTCTCCCCGTGGGGCGTGGAGCCGGGGACGAAAGAGTTCATCTACACCGCTTTTGCCGCCGTGGTTGGGCAAACAATCGCGGTGCTGACCGTCGCAGGTGTGTTCATTGCTGCCATCATGCGCAAAAGCTCGATCGGGAGAGTCGTCATCTTCGGCTTGATTGCGCTTGTCGTGATCGTTACGGCGGTCAACATTGCGAACACGTTTGCGGAGCAGATTTCTCGCGGGCTCGCCGCATGATCGCAGTGCTCGCGAACGCCCTGCCTACCTGCTGCCCTCACGATTCTCGATGAGCTGATCGCTTCACCCCGAGTGGGGAGTCGACCGCGCGGCATCAGCTGCAGAGCGGACAAGCTCGACGCAAGCGGATCTGGTCACCGGGCATGACGTGCACGCGAAGAGGTGGGTGGCGTGTCCGCAGAGCCGACTCCAGAGCCAGCGAGTCGTCTGGTACCCAGCGCTCGGCAGCCCGCTGCTGACTGCAGTGCTCCTCGTAGCCACCTACTCCCTTAGCAGTGCGGCGCTAGATCTACCACTGTTCGGCAGCCCTCTGAGCCTGAGGGTAGACATAGCTCATTTCAGTGATGGAGCCCGCAGCCCGACCGTTAACGCTGATATCCATCCACACCGATACCACGTCATTGTCGTTGATGGATGACATGGGCCGATCGCTCGGCTCGCCAATAACGTCGTCATACTCGGCTTCGAGAATGCCAGAGGGGGGCTGCCGCACCAGTGGGAGACATCTGAGTTGGGTTGCCCGGGACGGATGTCATTGTGCCTAATCCTTATCCGAGCGAGTTCCGGGACGACGTCGTGCGCGTCGCGCGGGGCCGTGAGCCCGGCGTGACCATCGAGCAGATCGCGACCGACTTCGGTGTGCACCTGATGACCCTTGCGAAGTGGTTGCGGCATGCCGCCGTCGAAGAGGGTGCGAAGCCGGGCACGACGCGATCCGAAGGCGCCGAGCTGCGCGAGGCGCGGAAGCGGATCCGGCTGCTGGAGAAGGAGGTCGAGGTGCTGCGGCGCGCGGCAGCGTATCTGTCGCAGGCGGACCTGCTGGGAAAAGGCTCTACCCGATCGTGACCGAGCTCGCCGCTGACGGTGTTCGCGTCGCGGTGACGTGCCGGGTGCTAAAGCTCGCTCGCCAGCCCTACTACCGGTGGCTGACGAACGCCATCACCGATGCCGAAATCATCGCGGTGTATCGTGCGGACGCGTTGTTCGACGCGCACCACGACGACCCGGAGTTCGGTTACCGGTTCTCGACGAGGCCTGCGACGCGGGTCAGGTCATGGCCGAGCCGACCCGATGGCGGATCTGCCGCGACAACGGCTGGTGGTCCGCGTTCGGCAAACGCCGCCGCGGGAAAGGACGACACCCCGGCCCGCCCGTCCATGACGATCTCATGCGCCGGGAGTTCACCGCGGACGCACCGAACCGGCTCTGGCTCAGCGACATCACGGAGCACAAAAACCGGTGAAGGCAAGCTCTACCTCTGCGCCATTGAGGACGTGTTCTCAAACCGGATCGTGGGCTACTCGATCAGCGACCAGATGAAAGCACGTCTGGCCGTCGACACCGTCAACGACGCTGTCGCCAGGCGCGGGAGCGTCGCTGGCTGCGTGATCCACGCCGACCGAGGATCGCAGTTTCGCGCCCGCAAGATGGTCCGCACCGTCCACCACCACGGGATGGTCAGATCAATGGGCCGAGTCGGCGCGGCAGGCGACAACGCGGCGATGGAATCGTTCTTCAGCCTGCTGCAGAAGAGCGTCCTCAAACGGCGGTCCTGGGAGACCCGCGACCAACTCCGCATCGCCATCGGCGCCTGGATCGGACGCACCTGCCACCGACGCCGCCGACAGAAGCGGCTCCACGGCTTGACCCTCATCGAGTACGAAGCAATCACTAACACCGACGTCGCCCTCGCGGCGTGACTACAAGCCGTTACCTATCGGTGCGGCAGACCCCTTCTATAGATCAGACGCTGGTCGCCTCTTATGCGAGCCTGCGTACTTATCAAGGTACGTCTCGACTTCGCGAAGATAGTCGAGTCCCACGCGAAGTTCTGCTTCGCTCGCTCGCTCTCCGTGCGCGACAGCATTACGGACGGTGAGGATGTGACCGATGTCGCCACTGCGCCGTTCGTCGAGCACGCCCAGCGAAGTGAGGCGATCCAGCAGCGGCCCGATCGGGTAATCGGCTACTACGTCCGCATCCATGCCGAGTTCAGCCCGTGCGAGGGAGCGGATTCGCACCTCGACTTGCATCCATTGTTGAAGGAATTCCGAGGTCTCAGTACGGTGAGAGGACCTTCTTCCCGGAGGCTTCTCAACGGTCGGCCGATCGGTTCCGAGCGCCTGGTGAAGATCGGCCCGGGTCTCATTCACTCGGTCCCAGTGCGCTTTCTCCGCGCTCTCCACTTCGTAGGCAAGTCGGGCGAATGCCTTTCGTTCGCGCGAGCGATCGCCGATGGCGCCGCGAGACATAAGAAATACAATCAGGACCACAGAACCGATGCCCGCTCCCATGAGCGCATACGTCCATTGAGACGGCAGGTCAGAATAGAGGTTCAGAATCGAGCCAGCCACCAGCAACACGATCGCGAAAGTTGCGAGGGCGATGATGGTTCCCCAACCGCCGCCCCGAGGGTAGAGGTCGGAGAGGACGGAGGGGTTGAGCGCGGGACCTCTCCGACGAGCTTCCAACGCTTCGACGGAGTTGACCACGTCACCGGGCGTGAGGATTCCTCCTGGAGACAGGTGAGCGGCTTCCGCGATAATCCGTCGCTCGTATAGAGCCATGTATTCGTCCAAGGTCGCCCGCGCCGCGCCGGTCATGCGGACGCCATAAGGATCCACGTCGCTCATCGGCGAGACCTCCAATCTTGCACTTCAACCACGACCGTGAGAGCGACGGTCAGTACGAGGCTTCCCGTGAACAGGTAGCTCAGTGCAGGCCACGCCTCGGGTAGCACCATGAATGCAAGGAACACGCTTGTCGCTATCACCAAGAGCGCCTGTCCGATCCGGCCGGCGAGATACCATCCGCTGCGCGGCCTCTGGGTGGAGCCACGCTCGCTGACCCAGTTGGCCGCGCGCTCGATGTGCTTGCTATGGAACTCTCGAGGCCCCCTACGGCCTGCGCGCTCTTGCGATTCGAGGTTGCTGGCTTCTTTGAGCACCGCTCTCGCATACTTCGTGACGACAGTGACGTAGCTCACTCGCGGCGGACCGTCGAGGATGCTCGCGCCGGGGACGACGATCGTCATGTCGTCCGTCTTCGGGGCGGAGGTCACTGGCACAGACTGTTCGGATGTCACGGCGGGTTCTCAGCAAGTCGGGTAGATGCCTACACCATAGTGCGTGTGGTGCACTCGTTTGCTAACTCGCCCATTCGACGTGCACGCGACCCTCAATCGATCTGCGCAACATCCCGTCACGCGCGACCGCGTACTCCTCGTCCTGTTGGTTCCTGAACTGCGGACGCGCGCGGGGCGTGCGTCGGGCCATTCGTAGACGACCCGGTCGATGAGCAGCTTTAGGAACTGACGACGCTGACCGGCCGCCACTTGCACCTGGACCTCGGTATCCGGCTCTGGAGCTGCTCCAACGGCTCTTCCAGAACGACGTCGACCTAGGCAGCGGTGTCGAACCGCTCCTGCAGCAGCTTGGGAAGTTCTGCCTCGAACCAGATCCGACCTACGTACCGGCAAGCGCGGAGCGGTTTGAGCGAGCCTTCTACCACCTCCCAACGGTAGCCCTCAGGATCCTGCTCGCAGCAGCGGCGTGGAACTTCCGGACGAATGGTGCTGCACGGTCGACATTCGCCGCGGTTTTCACTGAGTGCCTTAGTCTGCGCGGAGCAACCGGCGACGAGATGCGAGCAGTGCTCGCGGTGGAACTGCCGCTGCTGGCCAGCGTCGCCCGCGAGTGGCTCGACACGGACTTCAATGCGCTCTTCTCGACGGAGAACGATCGGGGCGAACAGGCTCTCGACGCCTCTCATCACCTGGAGACGGCCAGCCACCGGCGTCATGGAGTCTTTCCCCGAGAGGATTTGGTGCGCGGTCGTGCGAGAAGTCGACCATGCCCTCGAGAAGATTATGCGTGGCATGTTCTGGCACGCGTCCGGGTACAGCGCGGCCGAGGTCACCCGTCGGCTCAAGACTATGAATCGACTCTCCGAAGCTGGCGAGACCATCGGTCACATGCTGCAGCGCAGCAGTGACATTCCCGCCGAAACTGTCCAGACCGCGCTCGCCTTCTGGGACGCCTCACTCGACTCACGTTCCGATGAGGCGTTGGCCGGCCTCGGCTGGTATGCGGCGGCGGATGAGATCCCGACTAACCTTCTCGCGCCGCGCCTCGCGCGCACACTTCGATCCTTGGACGGGGCTCTCCTGGGTTCGTATCAAATCGTGAAGCGGCTGGGAGAGGCAGAACAGACAGAAGACATCCTCACCGTGTTCGATCTAATGGTTCGCCGACAGTCTCATTCCTTCGACCAACACATGATTGCTTCTGCTGCCAGGTCCGCGCTCGCTGCCGCCCCCGACCTGAGCGGCACTTCCGCGTACCAGCGGCTGCGGAACGCACTTGACGAGCGGGAGATCGGATGAAGGGAACAAGCCACCCAGTCGGTCACACGCGCCGACACCCCATTCGGTTATGGCCTGCCGCGCGTGGACTTCATCCGTCGGCGCAGTTGCCCGGCAGGAAAGCGGGATCGTCTTGCGGTCCATGGATCCGTCTTCTTTGAGCGAGTCGAGGACGAAGCGCTCCTCGCGTGCAACCGAAGCGTGGCGTTTACGATATGAATGCTTTCGTGGGGTTCAGCGAGCGTGGCAAGGATCGGATCGAGGACGCATCGGGCGCCTTCATCGAGGCGGCAGTGTCCGCCATACCGATCTTCGGTGGGCCGGCCGCGGTGGCCGTCAATCGTGCCTTCGGCTCGGCGGCAGATCGTAGACGCGATGAAGACATCCGTGATCTGCAACGGCTGGTGGCGGAACTCCGCCGCGACGCACCTATCTTCTTCCAGCCGGAACGACTGAGAAGCTTCGTAGGGCGCGATGCCCTTCTAGATGCGCTAGGCACAACGATTTCGGATGCCGGTGGAGCAGCAACCCTGTGGGGTGTCCCAGGCTCGGGACGGCGCACTGTCGCACTGGAGTTCGCCGCCCGTGGCGGCCTGCAGCTGCTTCGCATCGATGGGTCTAGCCGCGACGCGATGGCGGAGTCCTTGGGACGGTCGCTAGGGAGTGCGATCGCATCAAACTATGCCTCCGCCGACTACGTGGTGGTTGATGTTCCAGATTCTGTGCTTTTTCTGATTGATGGCGTTTCCAGTCCCGAGACTCTGCAGCGGGTTGGGATTGCCCCCGGCGTCAAAGCGATCGTTACTACGTCCTTCGAGGCGAACTTCTTCAACGGTCCCTCGCTAGAAGTGATCGCATTGGACGTCGCCGAGACGAACACGCTCGCATCGATTCTGGTCCCGCAATCGGGCGACAGTGATTGGTCTGCGATGCACGCTGCACTGCACGGCCATGCTCTAAGCACGGCGCAGGCGCTCAATGCCTGCGCCGCTGCCGGTATGCGCCTCGATAAGTGGATCCAACTTTTTGAAGAGAGCCCGGACGTCATGCTCGACGCTGGGCATGCAGAGGGGTCGCTTGCCACAGCGTTCCGAGTGATTAAGAACTCGTATGACGCGCTCGCAACGCGCAATCCGGGCGCGGCTTGGCTCCTTGCCTTGGCGGCGGCGCTAGGTGAAGGCGCGGTTCGCCGAGACGTACTCGCCCAAGTATGCGATTCGAAAATTCATGTGATCGTCGATGCGACTGCACCGCACGGAGTCGGAGAGAACGTCGATCCTCTCGCCGCGAAGATTCTCGGTACGCTTCGCGTACCGGCGACCTACCAGCGCGCTCTCGTCACGCTTCGAAACGAAGGGCATCTCCGAGAGCTTGGTCCAGAGCTCTCCTCGCACCCCCTTGTCGTGAAAGTGATTCGTGCAATCGTGCCGACCAGGGCACTCGTAGAGACCGCAGCGTCAACGCTGATGACAGGCGCGCAACAGAACGATCCAACCGTTTCGCCAAGGAGCTTAATCAGCCTTGCGTCACTGCTTCGCATTGCGCGCCGTGAGAAGGCGTGCGGGTTCTCGCTGTACGTCCTGGAAGCTGCCAACGTACCCGGGTTCGCTGCGTTCGGCATGTGGGACGACGCCCGCGACGCAGCGGATGACGCCAGCCGGTGGTATGAGCGCCTGGCGACAATTTGGGAAGAAGATGACCCAAACCTTCAGGGAATCGCATGGTTGATTGCTCGTGCGAACTCGGCCGTGCATGATTACGTGCGCGCAATCGATATCTTCCTAATACTGAGCAAGTACCGCTATCCAGTGCCCGATGGGGATATCATCCTCTCGAATCACGTCAAAGACCTCGCGGCTCTGGCCACTCGGGCGAATGATGATCGACTGCGCGATCAAGTCCGCACTCGCATCGATGGACTCCGGAGCCTCCTGCCGGCGAATCCCGTCGTGCAGTTCAATGCGGAGTTGGCCGACGTGTGGTGGAACTGGGCTGCCGGGCAAGAGAGCGCAGCGCTGGAAGCCATCACTCGAGCTTACTCTTTAGAGGCGAGGTTGCCGGCCGAGCGTCGGCCGATAGCACGTAAGGACCTCGAATACGTGAGTTCGATGTTTCGGAGCGATGAGTCGACACTTGACGGGGCGACTGACGCCCTGTCGCGTCTGCAGTCGCTGGCTCAGGACGACGTTCCGAGCATCAACGAGCTACGGCGGTGGGCTGACCTCACGGATTTTGCGATCGAGCGTGACCTGGAACTCGCGGAGGCCCTCACCATCGCCATTGCAGACCAGATCAGGGCGCACTATCCCCTTGAAAGGGAGTTGACTGCCGATCAGTTGGCGCTCGCCGGACGCCTAGCCCTGCACCAGGCCATGGCTGTACAGGGGGGAGCGGACGTACTTGCTGTCATCGATCAGCAGACCGCACTCGGCATCGACCTCCTTGAGCGTGCGGTCGCCACGTATCGGTCACTGCCGAAGAATCGTCGCCGCAATCACGCTTCGGCACTTATCAACCTCGCGAATCTGCACGCCGTCAGGTTAGAATTCTCGATCGCGCTCAAGCTGGCCTATGAGGCTCGCCGGATCGACATCGATGATTGGGGAAAGACGCATCCTGAGGTCGAGCGGGACAATGCCTTTATTCGTGACGTGCGCGCGATGCGCGATGAGCTCCAATTCTTTTGAGTTTGCGACTGACATTCCGCAAAGAGAGATCCGGCCCGCCGAGGTATGGGTGGTCTGGCCCGCCGGTCGTTGGTACTCCAACTCCGCTGCGAATCGGGGAAGAGGTGCCCTCTCGATCCTGACGCCCTCGCTCGAGTCCGATGAGGAGTTGTGAGTCGGCGGTGCCTGCCAAGCATCGACAACTGGGGAGCGGCAGGCGTGAACCGGCCTCATCAGGAGTCTCGGAGGTCCTTCGCGTCCTGGCTGGTCGCCGCATTCTGAGCGCATGGTCGAATCAAGTGGCTGAGCTGCATGATTGATCGCGGGGCCCTCCACGCACCTGTGGACCGAGTCGAACGGCAATCGGTCCTGCTTCGCACGGCGCGCGAGAGGGATCCCTTTGCGGGCATCGCCCGAACAGGGATCCGTCACGGGCAGGGGTTGTTGTACTGGATCGCGACATTCACTCGGGTGCACCATCGCGAGCCCTGCGTGCTCGGTCCACTATGGATGGGACGGCGCCTTCGATGAGAGCGTAGTTGGCGACTGCGGCGAGTCGCATCAGATCAACTCGCCATGTCGTTGACCCGTGCCATCCTGCTTACATGACCCACCCGAACGCTGACGAATTTCGAGCGACGCCGGCCACGCGGGGCATGCATGACGTTGCGTCCGGACTCGCGGTGGCTCGCGCCGATTTCCTGGACTTCCGTCACTCTCTTATCGACGTGATGCGGGGTGACTTCAGCCAGATCAGCATGGGCCTGCTTTCGTTAATAACCCGGGCTCAGGGATTCCACGATGGTGCGTTGCGGGGCATCGAATACGACAACCCCTATGCCACGTTTCCCCTGATCCGCTGCTACGCCGAGAACGCGGCAGTCTTGCTATGGATCCTCGACCACCCCCAAGATCTCTCCCGACTGTCTTCGTCCGCCCGTCCCGACGAGCGATTCGCGATCGGGCGTCTCATCTCCAATGCAGCCAAGCGCGCGCGAGGCTTCAAGGGGCTCTACGAGCAGCTGTCCGAGTTCTCACATCCCGTGGCGACAGGATTTCACCAGCCGTGGCGCGTGGTCCCGGATGAGGAGCGGACACTTCAGTGGTCGTCTGTGCCATCCTTCAAGACAACCGAGGACAAGATCTGGGCCTGCTTCTGGCTCGTTGAACTCACTGAAATTCACGCTAACGTGTGGTCCTCCGCCTACCGGGCGTCGGTCCTATCCCCACCAACCAGGTGACGCTGGCGCGCGACCGGCGATGGCGGCCGCTCTTGCGGAAGGCGCAGGATCCGCATACGGGCCGTCCGCGAGCAGGAAACGTGTCGAGCAAATCTGCAACGGGTTGGGGTTCCGCGCTCGCGGACCGCTCGTACGTTCGGATCGTCTCTGCGTGGGACGGTTGTGCTGTCTCGTTGAGATTGTTCAGGCGGTGGCGTGATCTGGCTCGGCAGCATCAGCCGCAACAAGGGCGACTCTTAGGCCGAGCACTTGGGAGAGCCGTACGATCGTCAGCAGGGTGGGATTGGCCGCGCCAGTTTCGATTCGGCTGATTTCACTTTGCTGAATCCCGGAGAGCTCTGCCAATCGAGGCTGCGAGAGCTTAAGTTCAGCGCGTCGCGCTGCCAGGTCAGCGCCGGTGCGCATGCTAATCCCATCAGTGGGATCTGAGCGGCACCCGTTGCTCTCCAAATAGGAGGGAGGGAAGGTCGTGGCGCGGCCGAAGGAACTCGACGGTCGAAGCCATTCCTGGAATGCGCGTGGCTCTCGAGGCGGTGGCTCGGTCCAGCTTCTCTATGCGCTTTAGTGCGACGAGCGAGCCCCTTACGATCTCCGGGTGGTACTCGCGACTGACGATATCCTTCAGCCGCGTCTCGTCGTTTGTTGTGCCGCCTGCGGCTGCAACCTGCATCGCAATCACGCGATGAAAGCTGGCCGCGGACGGGTCGTATGCAACCGCGCGCGCGTACCGAAGAATCCGCGGCGTGATCCCGCGCGGCTCGTCGGCGAAGCCGGCGAGTAGCCAGCAACTCAGGTACTCCGCTGTGTTCCGCTCAGGATCCTCCAGAAAGGACGCCACAGCGTCGGCTACTCGTCTCTTGCTCAACCAAGGAAGTATGTAGCTCGGGACAAGCCACCCCATCCCGACGAGCGACTCGAGGTGGTCGAGCACGAGGTTGAGTACCGAGCGTTCGCGCAGCGCTCGCAGCCTGAACAGGCTGAACCTCATCCGTTTCGTGTCGATGGTTCCGTCGCGCTTTAGCGCAGCCCGGAAGACCTCCACGAGCTTTGCTCTCGCATTGGGCCCATCTGTCAGGTCCTCGTATGCGTAGTTCGCGGAGTCTAGAAGCGCGTCATCAAGAGAATCGATTGCTTCCTTGGCTGTGAGCAACGCTGTCTTCTTCGTCGAAAGCACCAAGTTGCGGCGTTTGCACTCCGTGTCAAGCACGCGGAGTGCCGCGATCGCAATGTGCCGTTCCGCCGCCACGATACGAACGTCGTCCATATAACGGAAGTACGCTACCCCGGGCAGCGCCGTGAGCACGTCATCGATCTGGTGCATGTAGAAGTTGGCGAGCAGCCGGGAAGCGTCTGGACCCTGCGGAAGACCGGTGTTGGGCGCAACCGCCCAGACGCGCAGCATCTCCCTCAGGCTCGACACCAGTTCGTTGGGGACCCCTACGTCCTCCATCTCCCGAAGAAGTATCGCGTGAGACACACAGTCGAAGAAGGCGGTGATGTCGGTCTCGATCACGTATCCGCCGAGTTCGCGTGCGCGTTCTTGGACGTCGGCTTTCCACTTCCTCCAGGCGGTAGTGCCCGAACCAACGAAGCGACTCCGTCCCTTGAAACGGGCGGCATATGACTGGGGGCCGACCTGAGAGTCAAGTGCCGGCGCGCAGGCCAGCACGACCGCGTGATACGCAAGTCGGTCGATCAGTGACAGGTTCACAGCGTTGCGCAGGAAGATCGGGCTCTTGGGAACGGGTATCTGCGTGGCGGGGTCGGGCGGGGACATCCTGTCCACTCGCGCCGCAGCCTGATCCACTAGAGACTCGCGATTGGCAAAGTCATCCTCGTGACGCAGTACGTCCGGCACCCAGAGGTCCCGTCGGATGTCCTGGCCTTTGAGATGTCGAATGGATGCTTCAAAGTCGACGAGGCGCGCGGGATTCGACGAAGTTCTAGCTCTTGAAGGAGTCTTTCTCGAAGCTGGCAGAGCTGATGCAACCACGAGCCAGCCGCGACCGACCTTCTCCGCGGCTATCTCACCCGACCGACACCTGCGCTTGACTGTCGCGACGGACACGCCAAGAAGTATCGCGGCCTCCTCCGCCGTAATGTACTTGTCTTCCTTCATCGTTCACCTGACCGGTATCGCTCAGATGATCGTATCAGACTGCAGAGCGTCCGAACTTCGCATGCCGGGACGCCCGGCCATCGGCGTACTCTACGGGGCGTTCTTCGCCGTGTCCGCTAGCGCGCTCATCGTCACCATGGAGTGATGCGTTCGCCCCTGAGCGTCCTCACTTGACTCCGTCACAGCAGAAGCGATATTTTCTCCCGCTGCCGCAACCGCAGAGCCGGTATGGCCCTGACTCCGCTGAGAAGCCGTCGCCGACTGGGGAAGTTCGGAGAGTGGTCGGATCCGCGTCCCAGACGATCTGACCTGAGGTCACGGTGACGGCCATGGACGGCTCCGCGGGAATGCCCCAGTGCTTCCCGGAATGCATAGACGCCGCGAAGCTAACGGAACGGACCTCGTCGGCTGCGGTACGTTGATGCTTGACGAGGCTTGACCAGATCCGCTGGGGACCGGCGGGCGCCTTGGGGCGGCGAAAGAACTCGTCCAGCACAGTGCCGGCTATCGTCGCGCCAGTGGCCGCGCCGAGCGTTCCGAGCGTTGCGTCCGCGGCGAGGGCGGTAGCGATGGCGAACTTGTTCGAGGTGATCGACCCGCCTAACCGGGAGAGGAATCCTGACCGTGCTGCGTTCTCACCGTCGCTGATGAGCGGGCGCAGGAGCGCGTTCTCCTGGTCCAGAACATAGGCTCGGGCAAGCTCCGGATTCTCGACTGGAGTGTGCTGATACACCTCGTGCAATTTGGCGCGGAACGCCGCGAACGCGTCGTCGTCGTGCACGGTCCGGACTATCTCCGGAGTCAGGCCGTGGAACACCGGCAGCCCGGAGTTCATGACAGCTTCGACCACGCGAGCAGACGGGGTGACGAGCGGGCTGATGCCCTCCTGGCAGAGGAAGCGTTCGTGATCGAAGGGGGCGGTGTAGGTGACGCCGTGCGTCGCAGCGAGCGTGTACTCGCGAGCGAAGTATCGGATCCCGTGACCGATGGCCCGCTGAATCTGCGGCCCGGGGTCCGGGCCTGGGGCCATGGGGAAGTACCCCCGGACGTTCGGCTCCGAGGCGATCTCGGCCGAATCGAACCGCGCGGCGTACTCCAGGGGGCCTAACGGAATCCGCTCTTGGATGTCCCGCCGTAGCTGATCGATGTTTCGCCTGTGAGCGAAAAACAGCGGCTCGGAGGGCACTGGCACGACGATGCCCGCCTCAATGAGCGGACGCATCTGCAACAGAGCGGGCACCATCGTGTTCAAGAACGCGCGTGTGCGTGCCGTGCGAGCCTCGGACCCTTCGCCTCGCATCCGGTAACCTGCTCGAGCAGCCAGCATGTGCTCGATTCGATACTGCTCGGTGGAGAACCAGTCTGCGACTGGGTCACGCACCAACACCTGCCCGCTGTACAACAGGCTCGTCAGGATCAGATCCCCACCTAGCAGAGCAAAGTTCGCGGACGGCCACCCCCCGAGGTAGACCGGATGGAGAGCTCTGTCGATGGCGGGTTCGTGGGCTGCGGAGAACTCCCGAACACGCTCACCGAACTCGTCGATGTCGCGACCTCGAAGGGTCGAGAAATCCTGGTCTTCGCGGTCGGTGAGGTAGTTCTCGATGACGTCGAGCGTGGATAGCACCCTCCCATCATGGTCACCGTCGCCGTGATCGCGGAGCACCTAGCTGTGCGCCGGTCTGCAACAGCCTGCGAGTCTCCGAGCTCCTCCAGCTCTTCATCGATGGACGCGACCAGCTCGAGCGGTGAGTGGGTGTCAACAGGCATCGTCCAGGCCGACAACGCGTTGGGGTGAAGCTTCTTGCGGACCGTCAAAACACCATCACGAGTGGTGAGCGAATCCGAGTGGCTACAACCAATAGCGGCCGCGTCCACGGTCATGTCGCGGCGGTGGGCGCTTGAGATGCCACTACGCGAACCGCGCGGACGGTCTGGGTCAAAGCGCTGAGAATCTCGAACACGTCGAACACCTCGGCGAGGAAGGCAAGGTAGGTGACCCCGGCGGGGTCCTTATCGCTGAGGACACGACCGGTGTTTAGGTCGTGCCGTGCCGAGCCGTGGCCGATGGCGTTGCGGCGCTTGCTGTTCAGGAAGTCTTCCACCACCTCCCATCCCGGAACTTGCGCAGCGTAGGCGATCTTGAAGGCATTCGGGAGGTTGTCGAACTGCGTGAGGGTAGACGCTTGTTGCTTCGCTGTCAGTGCTGAGGGGTGGTCCGCAAAGCTGTTGGGGTCCCCACGCTTCACTGTGTTCTGGGCGGTGATCAGGATCCACAGGCCCTTGCATGCCTGCTCGAATCCCTGCTGGTAGACGTCGCGGACAAGAGCGAACTCATCGCGGAACAGTGTCAGCTCGTTGAGCTCGTGGGCGTTGGCGTCGGGAACGTACCGAGGCAGTCTTCCCATCGCCCACGACTCCGCGATCTCGAGGAACCGTCGTAGCGCGCCGAACATGTCTCGTTCCATCTCCCGAGCGCGAGCGTCCCGCTGCTGGAGGAGATTCACATATGGAATCTGCTTGATGGCGGCGAGGTGCTTACGGCCGAACCGTTCGAAGAGGACTTCCCCGCGGGTTCCGCTGTCCCCGACGACATTCGCGGTGACCTCGACGAGCGCGCTGTACGCGCGGCCTGCTCGATCCTCTAAGGTGCCGTCTCCCGGAGTTCGGCCCAGTGCGGTCGAGTTCTTGTCGAAGACGCTCCAGCGTTCTTGGAGGTAGTAGTCGAAGTGTCTGCGCGCGGGGGGCCATTTCTCTTCGAGGACGTGCTGGGCTCGACCGTGATCACCCATGAACTCTCCGAACGCATCCTGCCCCAGGAGATGCAGCAGCGTGATGGTGGGCATCGCTCCAAGGCCGTCGAAGGAGTCTGCTGTATAGCGCGCCGGGACGAACGGGTTAACGGTAACCACTGGGGCGCCCTCCGGAAGTTCCGGTAGTACTTCGGCGTCCATCTGCACGCTGTGAGTGGGAAGCTCCTCGCCGCTCTGGCTGCCGGTGATGGGCGTGCCACAGATCGGGCAGGGCAGATAGAAGCGGGTCCCTCGAGTGGGATTCAGGTCCAGTCGTGCGATGAACTTCTCGTCGCAACCGGGGCAGCGCAAGCCTGTGCGTGTGATCACGGTGGTCACGCTACCGGCGCGGGCGAGCCCGACTTGCCGCTGCCGTGAGTGTCGCGCCCATCGACGCTGGCGGGTTCGCCCCTGGGTAGCGAGGCTGTCAATTCGGCCACTGCGTCGGGCCACCTCCGAGGATCCGATCAGCTGGGTGCAGACGTGGCGGGCGGGCGACGAGGCGATGGACATCGCGGCCCGCGTCTTCGCGACCAGTGAAGGAAGCGAGCAGGTTCACGCGTGATCTTCACGATCGGGTAGCGACCTGCCCTTGGTAAGACCTGGACGTGCCGACAGCGGGCGGGATTGAAGCGAGTTTGATCCAGATGCTGCAGTCGGTTGGGTGCGCGAGGGAAGCCCTGGCGTGCGGTGGCGGTCGTACGTCTGGAACCTGCAACGCGGCAATCTCGTTGTCCAGGTCCGCGTCCTCACGGACGGCCGCGTCCTTGATCAAGACGTCGCGGTCTTCGCGGAACTGCAGGCCGACAGACTCAGCAAGCTCCGGCCATCAACGCCTTGACGGCGAGGTACCCGCGGTCCAACACGTCCTGTGGAGTTCCGTTCGAGCGCCGCGCGAGGGTCCTGACCGCGCAATCACGACGTCGGCGCGAGGCACCGCTCTCCTGATTCGCGGTGGCCGGGGGCCTGCGCGCGACGGCGCCCACCTCTCAGAATGTTGTACCTGCCATGCCCCCACCGGTCCAGATGTCTTTCCACGAATGCCCAGACGTCAAGAGTTCCCGGCTGTTCGTAGCGTCCTGGATATCGTGTCGAAGACGCTCACCCAGGGACTCTCCCGCCGTGAATGCGCGAAGCGCGAGTGTAACCGCGACGGTAGCTCGGGTCTCACCGAAACCCAGCACCGACCTAATGGTTGCGGCCGTGACAGGGTTGCCGTGCGCGATAGCGTTGCGGGCTCGGCGGTGTCGGTCGTCGAGCCGTTCGAACCGATCGCTGCTCTCGTCCGCAAGGCGTAAGTAGTGCCCAGGGTCCGTTAGCCCGCGCATTAGTCGACGAAGTTGAAGCCGCTCTACGCGACTCGTCGAGAGGGCGAGGACTTGCGACTGCGCGTCTGCGAGCTCGACCAGCCCCACAGTGCCTGGCCCGGACCGAGATTCGAGCTTCCCGCGAATCTGGGCCGCAGAACGCGCGTCTGTTGCGTACCTGAGTAATTCGTCAACCATGGCTGTGGTCTCGTGGATCCATTGGCTATACGGAAGAAGCGAACGGAGGCTGTCCGCGAGCTGGTGGGGCGAGATGTCCGCCGAGGCGGCGACACGCTCAAACGCTTGGTCCCGAAGGATCAGGGCAGTACGTTCATGAACCTTCTGAGCCGCACCAAGACTCGACTCTCGGGAACTCTCGAGTCGCGCTTCTGACAGAAGTCTCAATGACTCGCGCAGGTCCTGAGGCAGCACGCCGGACCCGAGCACGCCCTCGAGTTTCGGAAGCCACTCGTCCAGACCACTTCGTGTTTGTCCAATGCCCATCCAGTCCACGAAGGCATGTCGCCGCGGAATTGCGTACGAGTAAGCGACGCCTCGACCCTCGGTGCGCAGCACCGCCGGCCCAACACGGCGCCAACGGATTCCGTCGGCCCAGGTGGACGCGATCGCGAGCACAGCATCTACATCGGCTTCGGCGTCGACTATTCCACTCCGCCACTGGCGAAGCCCAAGATCGACTCGCGCAATCACAGTAGGCGGCGCGTCCTCACCGGTTGCCCACCAGGATTCACCCTCGCGCTCTGTGAGTACTGCGTGGAGCTCCTCTTGGTGCGGTAGGTGGCCTTTGGGTGTGGCGGCTGCTATTGGGCCGCAGACCTGCGCATTGTAAAACGTGAGGTGTCCGACCATCGAGACTTGGTTGCTAACCTGCGCGTGGTCATAGCGCAGCCATGCAACGCAGTCGCTGTCACGCCCTTCTCGCACGATGACTTCAAGCGCGTTGGCCATCCGCGTCGTGGCGGAGTCTTCTTGATCGCGAATTGCATCCTCGGGAAGCGCCCAGCGCGGATCACCGCGAAGACACTGAATCGCGTTGCGCAGACGATCTTCAGCATCGCCAAATCGCAGAGCGAGGCACGTCTCGAGCACACGAACTCGCGACGCCACCACGCGGAGGTCGAGATTCGGAGCGGCGGACGCGGCCGCTAGGTCCCTCCAGCCCGAGGTGAGAGCCTCAGAAGTACTGAGCCGCAGACGGATGGAACCGAGCACGTCGGAGAGGTGACGGGCTGTGCCTCCCACCAAGTTCGATAGCGAGCGCAGTTCATCAGCAACGTGAGCACGACAGCTTGGCCCGAGGTCCGAGAGGCTCCACTCGAGATCGCGCCGAAGGCTGGCGTGATTGCGAATCCACTGATCCTGATCGCCTCGGTCTTTCCAACCAATGATCTGCTCCATGGAGTCAGACAGGAGTAGCGGGCCGTCAATCATGCGTTTGCTTATGAGGTCAGCGAGCGCCTCGGCGCCGTCTAACGACGAGGTAGAACGCACGGGTTTCGTCTTGTCGCTTCCCACCCTCAAGATTGTCGTTTCACGCCGCCTCCTGACGACGACGACGCGCGGCGGAGCTCTCCCGCACACGACTAGCGGCTGCGGCAACCAGCGCCGCGCTTTCCCGGGCTGGCTCGTTGGTGGGTCGCTGAGCGGGCACGCTTCACCGGGAGCTGGTCCCGCCAGCGGGCGTGACGCGCACGAAAGAAGGAAGCCGTGTGTGTGCGAAGAATCGACTTGGGAACCGGCGAGCCCCATGATTGGCGCGAATGCCCGTTTGGCCCGCTCGCTCGGACTGCACGCCTTGGAACGCTAAACGTGCGAGCTGCTCATGCTCGGAGACCGGCCCGGCCGTCGCTGCCGAGTCCTTGCCGCAAGACGCGCTGCGATCCACATCGATGCCGGATTGTCCGGTTCTGCAGCCGAACCTGCTCCACCGGCTGCGACTGGTCCAACTCATGCGCGTGAGGTCCCGGGTTCAGGCCGCCTACCTGACTCTTCGTCCTCGATCGGGTGGCCGCGATAGTAGGAGCGACTCACCGTGTCTCTGAACGCCAAAGACGGGGGCCGCCATACGCCGGGGCGGCCCCCGCCTTGGTGGTGGTGGTGGTGGTGGTGGTGGTGGTGGTGGGGGTTAGCCGGCGTATTCGAAGAGGGAGAGGGTGAGGTGTGCTTGGTAGTTGCCGGGGTTGATGGTGATGGGGGTCTTCAGGAACAGGCCGGCGTTGACGGACCAGGATCCGGTGGGGTTGATGTCTTGGGATCCGGCCGCGATAGCCAGGAGCTCCTGGTCGACGAGGCCGACGGCGTCGGGTCCGGTGTCCATGACGGTGTCGACCTGGTCGCCGGCGGCGACTTCTCCGGGGTCGGTGCCGCCGACGAGGGCGGGGGCCCAGCCGAGGTGTCCGGCGGGGATGTCGGGTTGTCCGGCGTCTCCTTCGAAGTCGCTGGAGGATCCCAGGACGTACCAGAACGCTGCGGGGTCGATCCGGTCGGGGAACACGCGGG